>Ga0209390_10000292_pt1 | contig 95243 bp, 52 predicted proteins | sample BON01_FD_187212 | JGI IMG/M metagenome (GOLD analysis project Ga0209390, IMG submission 187212) | Freshwater microbial communities from Lake Bonney liftoff mats and glacier meltwater in Antarctica - BON-01 (SPAdes) (version 2) | ecosystem: Environmental > Aquatic > Freshwater > Ice > Glacier... | reverse complement strand
GGGGGGGGGGGGGGGGGGGGGGGGGGGGGGGGGGGGGGGGGGGGGGGGGGGGGGGGGGGGGGGGGGGGGGGGGGGAGTGAGCAAAGTGAGCTCCAGGAGACAAAATCACGCCCGATTCCCTTGGTCGTTGTCATTTTTGTTGTCTCAGCCTCTGGAACCATTTCGCACGTTCAAGCTGTTGTGTTACATCGCATGCTCCGGATGGGAACGTGGTGGTGGAGTTGTGTTGTTTAAAAAGGGATGACAACGGATGAGAGAGGGCAGCAGATGAGAAGGGGCGGCGGCGGGCGGGGGGCGGTCGGCAACGATGCGACAACGGCGGAGGAAGAGCAGGCTCGCGAGCTTCCGCCGCACGCCGCCGCGCCGCCGCCCGAAAAGGTGGCGGTCACGCGAGCGCGCGCCAACGCCGGAAAAAGGGCAGGCCAGTTTTCGCCACACGCCGCCGCGCTGCCGCCCGACGCCGCCGAGCGCGCCCTCTCTCACGCGCACGCGCGCCCCTCCCTCACGCCGCGTTGCAGCTGCCGCCGCCGCCGCCAGCGCCGCCGTCCTCCCCGCACCCGAGATTGCACACCCCAGCGCCGATGCCGCCGCCGATGCCGCCGCCCCTCGCCGCCGATGCCGCCGCCGATGCCGCCTGGACCGGCACCCACCGCAGCACGGCGCCGTTGCGGCGCGGGTCGAGCGCGGCCCCCCTCTCGAGCAGGCGCACGGCGGCCCACGCGTTGTTCTTTTGCAGCTCCATCAATCCCCACGCCTGCACGAGGCAGGCGGAGGTCGGGTTGAGCGCCAGGGCGCGCTGCAGCACCGCTCGGCACGCGGCAAAGCGGTCGCCGGCGCCGTTGTCGCCGCCGCCGCTGCTGCGGTCGCCGTCGTGCTCGCCGCCGCCGCCGCTAATCTTGGCGTCGCCGCCGCGCGCCGCCCCGCCCTGTCCCCCCCTCAGCGCCGCCCGCTTCTCCATCTGCGCGAAGCTCGTCCACGCCGTGCAGAGCGTCGGGTGGCGGCACAGCAGGCGCTCGAACGCCAGGCGCGCCTCGCCAAAGGCCTCGGCGCGCGCGAGCGCGAGCGCGCGGGCGTGCATGGCCGCGACGTCGTCCTCAGCGGCGGCGGCGGCAGCGGCGGCGGCGGCGGCGGCGGCGGCGGCGGCGGCGGCGCGCCGGCCTTCCTCGGCAAACGCCGCTGCGGGCTGCGGCCGCTGCGGCTCGTGCTCGTGCTCGTCGCCGCCGTCGCAGGCGGTCGAGAGCGGGGAGGGCAGGGGGGAGGGCGGGGCAAGGGCGGCAGCGAAGCGGGTCGCGACGCAGGGGCCGCGTCGCTGCCGCGGCGAGGGGACGACGGCCGTCCACGGCGGCAGCTGCGTGCCGACGCGCTTGCCCTTGTCCGAGCGCCACAGCCGCACGACGCCCTTCTCGCCGCGAGAGGAGGGGGCAGCGTTTGCGGCGGGGCCGGCAACCGCCGCGGTCGCCGAGGGGCGCTGGGCGGCGAGCATGGCGCCCGTCGTTCAAAATAAGCAAACGGCGAGACGTCCCTCCTGGACCCTAAACGCTATCCCGGCAGGGTCCTGTTCTGACGAGATGTTGAGCGATTCGACGCGAGTCACGCGGTCCGGTGCACCAGGGGCGGGGGTGGGACAAGGAGGGGAGGGAAAGGACAAGGAGCGGCGCGTGCCGCGTGTCCCCGAAAGGAGAAAGGAGGGGGAGCAGAACGCAAAAGCAGCGAGTCTTCACTTCCGCGGCCAACTCGCAAAGGGCGCGGATGCGAGAGAGCAAGCGGTGCGTCCGAGGTGAAAGCTAAGGAGTTGAACGTGCCGTGAACGTGGGCCGTTTGCGCCGAGCGAGGGGGACAGAGAGATCAAGTTGGCCCGTGAGCCGGTCGGCGAGAGCGTGCGTTGTCGCCCGGCGCTCGTCGGTCGTCCGCGCGGCGCGCGCCGGCGTCCGCGCGGCGTGCGCCCCCCTTGGGCGGTTGCGTGGGGTGGGAAATGGCTTGCCCCCGCCCACTGCCGGCGCCGGCGCTCCACGCATCCCTCGACTCCCCCCATCTTTTGCCCGGGTTCGTACCCGAGAGGACCCAACGAGCAACAAGGGGAGGACAATCGATCGTTTCTGTCGACGGTCCTTAACTGGCGAGGAGGAGCGCCGCCGTCGGCGCAGAGCCAAACAAAAAGGACGCCAACACAAACCGAAAACGAACCCTTTTTCCTTAGTCGAGCTTGACGTCCGCAAACGCCTTCTCGGCGCCGCCGCCCGGTCCCGACGGCCGCCTCCGCGTCGGCGACACCGCCGGCGAGCCGCGCTGGCTGCCGCCGCCGCCACCGCCACTGCTGGCGCCGCCGCCAGAAGGGCCGGCGACGACGGGCGGCGGCGGCGGGGGCAGCGGGGCCAGCGACGGCGGCGGCGGCGGCGCGGGCGCCGGCGCCGCCCCGCCTTGCGGCACCGGCGGCAGCTCCTCCTCCCCGCCCAGCGAGTACCGCGCCTCGGCCGCCACCATCGCACGGGTCACCGGCAGCTGCGGGTGCTGCTGCTGCTGCTGCTGCTGCTGCTGCTGCTGCTGCTGCTGCTGCTGCTGCATCTCAAGCCGCGACGACACGGCCGCCGCCGCCGCCGCCCCCCAATCGTCCGCCGCCGCCCCCGCCCCGCCGCCGCCGCCGCCGCCGCCGCCCGCCGCCGCCTCCAGCCCGCCGGTCTGCAGGTCCGCCCCCATCGCCTCGGTCTCCTCCGCCGTCCCGCCCACCAGCAGGTAGGGCGAGTCCTCCACGGGGCGAAAGATCCACACGAGCCAGCCGACAAAGGCGAGCTCGACCAGAAACTTCAGCGACAGCACCGCCACCTGCACCGCGCCCAACACGAACAGCGGCAGCAGCAGCGCGGCGGTCGAGGCGACCAGGTAGGCCGCGACGCCGCTCGACAGGCGGCGCAGGAGGCGCTTCTTGGCCTCGAAGCGCAGGCGGTCCATGACGTCGCGGAACTCGGCCTCGAGCTGCGCCTCCTCGTCGCCGCCGCCGCCGCCGCCGCCGTTGGCGCCGCCGGCCGACTGCGACCCGCCTGCCCCCCCCGCCCCCCCTCCTCCCGCAAGGGGCTTGAACGCGACCGTCCCCGGCGGCAGCGCCGACTGGTCCAGGTGCTCGGGCGCTGCCGCGTGCGCGTGCGACGCCGACGCGCGCGCGTCGGCCGCCGCCCGCGCCGCGGGAACGTTGGCGAGCTCCCGAGCCCTCAAGGCTTCCGCCTCCTGCTCCAAGATATCAAAGATGTAGACCCACGCGAGCAGCAGCGCGCCCAGGTTTGCGAGCGTGCAGAAGAACCAGAAGGCGGCGTCCCCGCCGCCCATGCTGCTGAAGTCGTCGGCGTCGTCGGCGCCGGACAGCTCGTAGAATCCATAGTCGGTCACCAGCCCGCTCGCGAACAGAACCGCGGGCACGCCAAAGACGTAGGGCCGGCGCTCGCGGGGCACGGTGGCGCGCGTCACGCAATAGCCCGAGGCCAGCAGCATCAGCACGGCGATGAAGCCGGCGTCCGAGGCGTTGCTGGTGCCGATGTGGACGCGGTGCAGGACGGGGACCGCGCCCGCGAAGGCGTCGCGGCTGCGCGCGAATGCGCTCAGCTCGGCGCTGTAGACAGAGGCGTTTACGGCGAGCGCGACGACCAGAGCCAGCAAAAGGCGCCACAGCGTCCACCCGCCGCGGGCGTTCGAGCGGCGCAGGCGCACGCCGACGAGCACGATGCCGCCCGCCATCAGCCACCAGGCGGCGGTGCGGACGGCTGCGGCCGCGACGGCGCCCGGCTCGGGGCCGGCGCCCGAGGCGAGGGCCGAGAGGTCGGCGTCGTTGGATGGGTCCATTCTTTTTGTTTCTCGGCGGGAAGCCGGCGCGCTCGGCGGGACAGCGCGGCGCGCGCCCGAAACGGGGGGAGGTGCGCGCGCGTGTTTATCCGCGAGCAGGGGCCTCGCACCGGCGCGTCGAGCTGCCGCTGCTGATGATGACGATGCGGGTCCTGGTGCTGCGCGTCCCGTGGCGTGGTGGGAGCGCGCGCGCGTCTCTCAAAGGCGGGAGGTTGGAAGAGTGCGAATTCCACGCAAAACGCCGTTTGCTTTGCAGATAGGTGGTCCTGCTGATGGAGGGACTTGGCTTGATGAGCAATGTGTGGCTCGATCGAGAGCGACGTTTAGAGCCCGGCGCGCGATGCATGCGCGTCGAAATCCAGCAAAATTCAGGGATTCCGCATCAATCGTCTTCCTCTCTCCCGATCTCTCGTTCTTGAGCGCAGCTCTAAGCGCAACCCCCAGCAAACACAATCACCTCGAAATCCCTAGTCACACGCGCGAGTCGCACAGCAGCATCAAAGGCAGAGAGCCTTTACCGCCTTCCCCTCTCTCTTTCTGTCCCTCGCCCGCCCGCTTTCCAACACGCATCCCCCGCCAAACAGCGGCGACATCGCCGCCCTCGAACCCGCGGCTACCTCCTCTCACTGCGGCGCGCGCACGGCGCAGCGTGGCACACACGCAAGCCACTCCCTTTAAAGAGCCGAACCGCCGCCCGTCGCTCGCGCGCGCGCGCGCGCCGCCGCCGCCCCGCCCAAGACCAACAAAAAAAACCCAAAGCACCATGTCCCTCGTCCGCCGCAAGCTGCGCTCCAAGCGCGTCCCCGAGGGCTTCGACCGCCTCGAGGACGTGCTCAACGACTTCGAGGCCCAGCTGCGCGACGCCGTCAACGAGGAGCACGAGGGCAAGCGGCGCGCCGAGCTCTCTTGGAAGGTTCACCGCCTCCACTGGGAAAAGAACCGTTTCCTGCACGACCTGATGTACGTGAAAAAAGCCATGTCGCGCGAGCTGTTTGACTTCTTGGTGGTCAACAAGGTGGCCGACGGCCCCCTGATCGCAAAGTGGCGCAAGCCGGGCTACGAGCTGCTCTGCTCGACGCTGGCCGTGCAGCGGTCGGGCACCGCCTTTGGCACCACGGCGCTGTGCCGGGTGCCGCTGCGGCAGCGGGCGCCGCAGCAGCGGGGGCAGCCGAGCGTGCTGACGGGGTGCGTGTCGTGCGCGAGCGGGGACGGGCGGTTCGGGGGGCCGGTGTGGTGGAACACGCCGCCCGCGGAGGAGCAGGGCGGCGGGGAGGACGGGCGCGTGGGAGCAGGGGCCGGTGCCGGGGCGGGCGGGGGCGGCGCTGCCGCCGCCGCCGCCGCCGCCGCCGCTGCCGCCCAGCACCGCGCGACGTGGGTGCCGGTGGCGCCCGTGGAGGAGGAGCAGGCGCGCCAGCAGGAGCAGGAGGAGCCCGAGGCGGGAGCTGGGGCGGCGGCAGAGGAGGAGGGAGGGAGCGGCGGCGGCGAGGGCGGGGCGGTTGCGGCAGAGGGCGACGGGGGGAACGGAGGCGAGGACGAGGCGGAAGCTGCCGGCGCCGCAGCAACAACAGCCGCGCGCAAGCGCCCCTATGACAACGGCGACGGGCGGGGCCCTGGGGCACGAGAGGAGGAGGAGGGGCCTCCGGCGCCGCCGCCCGCGCAGAGGGGTCGCCAGGCCGCCGCCGCCGACGACGAGGACGGCGACGAGGCCGGCGGCGACGGCCCGGCGGACGACGACGCCGACGAAGAAGACGAGGAGGACGAGATGCCGGGCGAGGTGCGCGCGCGCCTGGCCGCCTTGCGCGGGCAGGGGTGAAGTGTTACGGACGCACCTCATTCTTGCGAGTCGTCGCGACTGTGTGTGCTGTCTTTGCGGGCTGGTGGTCTTGGCCTCTAACGAGTCACCGCAGGTCGTGACTTGATCACGCCCCCTGTGCTTCCCGAAAGAGGATATCCCGGATCCGCGAAATCGTTGGCCCCGCACACCAGACCCTGCATCAATCCCAATAGCTACCTGTCCCCGATCCCCACCCCTTAAACCCAACCTTTGGCCCGCGATTCCCTCGAGCCGCCGCAAAGTAATCCGCGAACTGGGGGACGAACACCCCAAACCAGAAAGGCATAATGCAAAACGCCGCGAAACGCGCGCGCCCGGCCGGCGGGACCCAGAGCCGCCCGTCTAAAGGTGAGATCTTTGACGTGCAGGGCACCTCCGCGCCTTGGCGCGCATCGTACCGCGTCCCATTGGCGCCAATCGATTGAGCGAATCGGAACCTGAACTCCTGCCACAAAAAAACTCCTGTTTCTCTTTCTCGCGCCCGACGATCGATCACATCACAGGCCCCGCGCCCCCCCGCTACGTCAAGAGCGGCCGCGCCGCGCGCATGACGGACGCACCCCCGGCCCAGCTGCTCGAGATCGCGCACGACTACGTCAGCGCGATCAACCGGAGGGACCTGGGCGGCACGTCGCCGGCGTTGACGCCTCCTCCGCCGTTCCGGCCCGCCGCCGCCGCCCACGCCGGCGGCCCCTCGCTCTCCTCGCTGCTCGACGAGGCCGTCACGCAGCACGACGACGGCATGTTCCAGGTGCGCCCCGTCGCGGGGCGCACCGGCGTGCGACGCGCCTGGCGGGACTGGCTCCGCGCCGTGCCGGACTTCACGCTCGAGACCGTCACGAGCGCCGCCTCGGCCACCGACGTCTTTTTGCTTTGGCGGGGGCGGGGGACAGGGCGGCTGCCGGCGCCCAACCTGCACCAGCGCCCGACGACCAACCTGCCGTTCGAGCAGTACGGGGCGACGCGCCTGCGCGTGGACCCGGGGTCGGGGCGCATCACCGACGTGTGGACGTGGCGGTCGCCGACGGCCGACGAGGCGGAGTGGCTTCTCGCGCGCTCGGCGCGGGCCTTTCGCGAGGAGGACGCGGCCGGGTCGGGCCTGTGGCCGCCGTCAGCCGACGCGGCTTCCTCCTTCTCCCCCGACTTGGTTCCGGGCCTCGTTCCGCACCAGCAGCAGCAGCAGCAGCACCGGCGACCCCCTCCCGCCCGGCGCCTCGACCCCGACGCCGTCGTCGCGGCCGCGCGCACCTTCCGCCGCGCGTTCGGCGCCGTTTCCGCGCGCGAGCGCGACCTCGAGGCGCTGCGCGCCGTGCTCGCCGACGACTACGCGTGCCGCGAGGCGACGGGCGTGTGGCGCGAGAACGAGCTGGCGGGCGGCGACGCCACGGTCGAGGCGTGCGCGCGCCGTGGGCGCCTGGCGGCCGGCACGCCCTTCTGGCAGGCCGAGGCCGTGTCGGCGGACGGGCGCGTGATGTTCCTGCACTACCAGAACGTCATGACGGTGCGCAAGACGCGCATGGTGCTGGGCGTCAGCAGCGGCATCGCGGTGCACGTGTTTGCAGAGGGGGGCGGCTGTGGCGGCGTGGCAGGGGAAGCAGCGGGAGCAGCAGCAGCAGCAGCAGCAGCACCGGGGGCGGCAGCATCAGCAGAGGCGGCAAGAGGCGGCGCCGCCCCTCCGCCGCCTCCGTCCGCCGCCCCCGGCGGCGTGCGCCTGCGCCGCACGCTCCTCTTCCGCGGCCCCGCGTCCATGGCCGAGCGCGCCGAGGGCTTTACGATGGACGCCTCTGCGGCGGGCGCGGCGGCGGCGGCGCGGCGCGCCTTCTCTCTCAGCAAGGGCGCGACGACGCTGGGCGCGGCGCTCGCCACCTACAGCGTGGTGCCCGCCGTGACGGCGGCGGCGTAACGCGAGTGGGATGTGCTCTTGATTCGGTTGGTTTTGTTTTCGTTGTCCTCCTCGCGCGATTGCCTTCCACAAGGCGGCGGGTGATTTCAGTCGTCGGCGCCGCTCGGGAAAGTCCCTCCACAACCCAACCAACCCACCTTCCTCTCCGTCAGCTCCTACGGCAACAGAAAGACGCACACCTCTCTTGCCTTGCTTTTTTTGCGCTGTGTGAACCAAATGCGGCGGCGGGCGGGCCGCGCGCTCGATCGAGCTCTGGCGCCCGCCGACGGCCCGACGAGTGCCGCCCCTTTTTTGACGAGAGGCGGAGCTCGCTTGCTGTAACTCAACTCAATTCTACATGCGCGCGCATACACAAAAGCACGATGCACTAGAGATCACCCTCGCTCGCGGCCACGACATCACGAAACCGAAGAACGACTCGTTCCTGCGCCGCCACACTCCGCATCATCGCTCGCGACGCCTTCGCAGTCCGCGCCCCTCCCTTCCTCCCGACCGCACCACAAAGCACACACACCATGACGTCCAACAAGCGCCCCGCAGAGGCGCCCGCCCACGACGGCGGCGACGGCGACGACCCCACCAAACGCAAGCGCGCCGCCGTCAACCCGCGCCGCCGGCAGAAGCGCCTGGCCGCCGCCGCCGCCGCCGCCGAGGCCGCGCACGAGCAGCGGCACTACCCGCCGCCGCCCAGCGCGGCGCGCATGGCCGTGCCGGCCGAGTGGGTCCAGGGCCGCGAGCGCCAGCGGCGCCTGCGCGAGATGGCGCTGCGCATGCGCGCCGGCGGGCGCGAGTACAAGCCGCTCCTTGGCCGGCGGGCGCTGCGGGACGCGGCGCTCTCCGCCGTGGAGGGCGGCCGGGCCAAGGCGCTCGGAGACAGCGGCAGCAACAGCGGCGGCCGGCGGGCCGAGGCGCGCAAGGGGGCGGCGGCGGCGGCGGCGGCCGAGGCGCCGCAGGTGGTCGTGCTGCCCATCTACTGGGAGGCCAAGGAGCAGGAGAAGCGCGCCGTGCTCGAGGCGGCAGAGGCCGTGGCGGCAGAGCTTCGGCTGCCGCCGCCTCCGCTGCTGCCGCCGGCGTCGGGCAGCGACGACAGCGGCAGCGACGAGGACGAGGGCGGCGACAAGAGGCCGCCCGGCCTGCGCGTGGTCGTCGACACCAACAACGCCCACACGCCGGGGCAGCGCATGCGCTACTGGGAGCAGCGCGGCGTGCGCGTGCGCGTCGAGGTGGGCCCCAAGGACGCGCAGAGCCGCACGGCGGTGCTCGCCGAGGCCAAGGGCGCGCCGGGCGAGGTGGCCCAGAAACGCACGGTCGCGCTGTCGGCCGGGGGCGCGGCGCTGCGGCGGATGGCCGTGGCGGCGGTGGCGCGCGCGGAGGAGGCGATGGCGGCCGAGCGGGGCGGCGGCGGCGGGGCCGAGGCCGGGGCCGGCGGGAAGAACAAGGCGGCGCCGCGGGGCGACACGAAGGACAAGGCGGGCAAGAAGGGGGCGGGCGCGGACGAGGACGAGGAGGAGGAGGGCGGGGAGGAGGAGGGGGCGGGCGCGGACGAGGAGGCGGGCGGCGGCGGCAGCGGCGAGGAGGACGAGAGGAACGCGCCGGTTGCCGAGGAGCCCGCCACCAAGACGGACAAGGCGGCGGCGGCGAAGGCGGCGGCGGCGGCGGCGGCAAAGAAGGACAAGAAGAAGAAGAAGGACAGGAAGGAGGAGCCGCCGACAGTTCCTGCGGCCGCTGCAGAGCGCTCGCCGCCGCCGCCGCCGCCGCCGCCAACCGCGCCGGCGGCCCCGCCCCAAAAGTTCGTCTCGGGCGACGCCGCCGACGACTTTGACTTCATCCGCGTCGAGCGCGAGGAGGAGATGCACTTGCCCGTCGCGGAGCGCCGCCAGCGCCAGAAGCGCGAGGAGAGGGCGCGCAAGGCCGAGGGCAAGGCGATGGCCGTGCTTGTGCGGCGCGCTGCCGAGGAGGCGGCGGTGGCGGGAGGAGGGGGCAGGCGCGGCGGCGGGCGGCGGGCGGGCGGGGAGGACGGCGACGCGCCCGAGCTCCTCGCGCTGCCCGGGCGCCTGGGCCGGGGCGCCAAGCCGTCCAAGAAGCCGAAAAAAGTGGTGGTGTTTTGAGTGTGTCTCGTCAAAAACCCGCAGTTTTGTTTGCCGGCAGGCGGAGGCTCGCGCTCTATTAAAACTTTTGCTTTTCACACGCACACACCACTCAAGGCCAAGGCCAGTAGATCCAGCGGATCTTTGTCACAACCTCCCGGCTTCAGCGACGGCGTCAACCCCACGCCCCAGCGGCCCCCCGCCGTCGTCGTCCCCCCCGCCCCCGCCCCCCGCCGGCGCCGCCGCCGCAAGCAGCATCTCTGCAACGGCCGCCGCCGCCGCCCGGCCGGACAGCGCGGCGCCCTCGACGCCGCCGCCGAGGCAAAAGTCGCCGCACGCGGCCAGCGCGGCGCCGTCCGCGCGCAGGCACGGCGCGCCCAGCGCGGCCTGGGGAAACGCGCCCCCCCAGCGGTGCACCTGCGCGAAGACGGGCTCGGGGAACGAGGCGGGCGCGGCGGGCGCCTCGGCGGCGAGGGACGCGCCCCCATCCGCCCGCAGCCGCCGCTCGCGCGCCTCCCGCCTGCGCAGCAGCGCCGGGCGCAGCGCCTCGTGCAGCGCCTGCTGCATGGGGCCCAGGAGCGACGCGAGGTACTCGGGCGTCTGCGGCGGCCACGTCCCGTCCGCCCGCCGCCCGTCGCCGCCCGCGCCGCCGCCGCCCGGCTCGTCGCCCGAGGGCGGGCCGACGGCGGCGCGAGCGAGCACCTCCGCGCTGAAGGCCGGCGTCGCCACGGCCACGTAGGTCTGCAGGCCGTCCTCGCGCGCGCGCCCGGGCTTAGCCGAGTCGCGGCACACCCACGCGATCTTGCCGGCGCCGCCCACGACGGCGGCGGCGTCCCAGCCGTCGAGCGGCAGGGCGGCCGAGCCGTCGCCGTCGCCGTCGCCGCCGCCGCCGTCGCCGGCCCCTCCCGCCCCTCCCCTGGCCACGGCCGCGCCGCCGCCGCCCTCAACCCCCGCGACCGCCGTCGCCTCCTCCTCCTCAAGCGCGCCCCGCTCGTACGCCAGCATCAGCACCAGGCACGGCGCCAGCCGCACGCCGGAAAGCGCCGCCGACAGCCGCGCCGCCGCCCCGCCGCCGCCCTCGAGCTCGACGTACCCCGGCGTCCCTTTGCTTCCCGCCATACGGTCGGCCAGCACCAGCGCGTCAAACGGCCCGCCCTCGTTCCAGGGGGTGTAGGCGGGCGTGGCGCGGCGGTCGGCGTGCGAGCGCAGGGCCTTGTCCGGCGCGCGGCCCTCGAGCACCCAGCTGCGGGCGCGGGGGTCGAAGCGCGCGCGGGTGACGCCGACGCCCTGGCGCAAGGTGTGCTTGCCGCCGCCGCCGCTGTTGCTGTTGTTGCCGCTGCCGTTGTCGTTGCCGCCGTCTGCCTCTGCGAGGAGCGCGCGCGCCAGGCCCTTGCACAGGGCGTCCGTCGACGGCACGCCCACGTACAAGAGCGGGGCGGGCGAGGGGGCCGCGGCCGAGCCCTGCTGCCTGCCGGCCACGAGCTCGAGGAAAAAGTTGGGCGCGGTGGCGGGCGGCGCGCTCATGCCGGCGGCGGCGGCCGCCGCCGCCGAGCCGACGGCGCCCGTGCCCGCGCCGCCGGCCGCCGCCCACGCCACGCGCGGGGCGTAGGCGCCCGTCGTGGCGTCGTAGACGCCCACGCGGCCGCCCCCGCCTTGCGCCTCCTCCTCTCCCCAGGGCGCGACCAGCCCTTCGCGGCGCCAGCCCTCAACCATCGCCGCAAACGACGAAGAAGAGGCGGCGGCGGCGGCGGGGCCGGCGCCTGCGGGCGACGACGCCGGCGGCGAGGGCGGCGGCGGCGGCGGGGCCGCGCACGACAGCGCCTGCGCGCCGTGGTCAAACTGGACGGTGCGCCAAGTCGTCGTGCGCGTGGAGGCGCGTCCGCCCGGCGCGGCGCGCCCCAGGTCGAACAGGGTGACGCGGTGGCCGCGCGAGGCGAGCTCACGGGCGCACACGAGCCCGGCGATGCCGCCGCCGACGACCGCGACCGACTTGCCGGGCGCCGCCGAGGCACCGGGCGTTGGCGGCGGCGGCAGCGCGGACGAGCCAGCCGCGGCGGTGCCCATGGCGGCGGCGGCGGCCGCGCGGCCGCGCGTGCTCGCTGCTGCTGCTGCGGCGATCGCGGCGACGGCGGTCGAATGGGTGGAAGGGCGAAGGAGGAAGCCGGCCAACAGGCGGGGCAGGGCACGCATCCACGCGCGCGCGGGAAGGAAAAGGAGAGCTTTTGGTTCGAGTGAATAGTGACAACTCGGTGCTGATGTACAACGATCTGTTTTCCGTGGGATTGAGCACCGTGGGCGCGGCGGAGGAGGAGGAAGAGGAGGAGATGAGCGAACGCGCGGCCCGGCGGCCGCGATTCGTCGCCGCCGCCAAAATCGGGCGCGCGCGCGTCGTCATGGCCGCGGTTGGGGACGTGACGTAGGGGGGGAGGGGGCTCTTCCGGACGCCCGCCGAGGTGACGCTGCGAGGGCGGCCGACGAGGACGTGCACGTCGCAGGCGGCGAGGCACCGCGGGCGGTGATTCCTGCGCTCGCCCGAGAGCCAGAAAACAAGGGGGTGCGCGCGCCGACGCCGATCGTCGGCGCCGTCGTTCCGCGCGGAGCGAGAGAGCGCGCCGAGCGGCGGAAAAGGCGGGGGGGGGGGCGGCGGCCTATGGCCTCGGAACGCAGACTCCCACTTTGCGGCGCTCGACATGCCGAGGCTGTTGGAGGGGGGGGGGGTCGAGAGCGGGCAAGAGCGAGCAAGAGGGGCGGCGGCGGCAGCAGAATAGCGATGCTGCCGCCGACGGCGACGGCGACGGCGCCGACGGCGACGGTGACGGCAACGGCAACGGCGACGGCGCACCCCCGCGCCTGCACCCCTTCCTGCTGTGGAACGCCCTGCCGCGCGCGGGCGCGTCGCAGTACCACGGCCACGCGCAGGTGGCGCTCACGGAGGACCCCGTGCCCTCTTGATTTACAAAACGCCGAAGCAGAAAAAGCAGAAAAAGCAGAAAAAGCAGAAAAAGCAGAAAAAGCAAAACCGAGAGAGCAGCGTTTTCACAACCCCCCCGCTCACTTGCGCCTCGCGCTCGGCCGCAGGCTCGCCGCCTCCCGCTCGGCGCGCACGCGCAGGCTGCCGCTCGTCACCCCCTGCACGTTCCCGCGCGCGTCCGGCAGCGTGTCCAGGTACCGCCACAGGGCGCCCGGCGCGTCCTCGCCGCCGAGCGCCCGCATGTGCCGCCGCAGGAGCGGCCGCACCACCGCGGCCGGCTCGTCGACCAGCTCCAGGCGCAGCGTGCCGTACCCGGCGCGCGCCAGCCGCGCCAGCTCGAACGCGCCGCTCTGCGCGCGCGCGGCAAACACGGTGTTGCGGCAGCCCTGGTCGGCGAGCACGACGTTGTCCCCGCCCTCCGAGTCCCTCAAATGAAGGGTGTGCTTCTCGCACGGGTGGCCGCAGTCGAGATACGAATCGCCGCTCGAGAGGAAGCGGCAGAAGACGCAGTGCTCCGTGTGGAACACCGCGAGGCGCGAGTAGACGATGGCCTCCAATTGGTCGCGGGCGCGCGTGGGGCCCAGGGCGCGGGCGAGGCCAGCGAGCTGCGCGGCGTCGAGGTCGTGCGTGGGCGCCAGGCGGGAGAGCAGCTGCTGGTGGTGGGGCCGCGGGCCGCCCGTTCCGTCGCCGCGCGTTCCGTCGGCGGCGGCGGCGGCGGCAATGACGTCGCCGTCACCCGGGGCACCACCTCCACTAGAGAACGGGCCGACGCAGACGCTCCCGCCGAGCAGCAGGTCGGCCGACACCGCGTTGGCCACGTTGAGCGAAAAGTCCCCCTCGAGCGGCGGGATCACGGCCGGCCTGCCGGGCGGCAGCCTGGCGGCCACCTCGGCCGGCAGCGGCGCGCCGGCGCCGCCCAGCTCGAGCAGCTGCTGCAGGGCGCCCGCGCCGCGCAGCAGCAGGGCGTCGGCGCCCAGCCGGAGGTAGAACTGGAGAAGGCGCCGTTCTCCCGGTTTGAGCACGCGGGGCAGCGCGACGACGGCGCGGCGGCCCGAGGCCTGGACGGAGGCCACGGCGTCCTCTAGGCCTTGAACTTCTAAAAAGTCCAGGATGACCTCGTCGAGCCAGGGCAAGGGGGCCTCGTCGTCGTCGTCGCCGTCGCCGTCGCCGTCCGCGCCACCGCCGCCGATGGCCGCCTCGGCCTGCTCGCGCGTGCGGCAGAGGACGCGCAGGCGGGGCAGGGCGGCGGCTGGTGCGGCGGCGCCGCCGCCGGCCGCGGCAGCGCCGGCGTCCAAGGCGAGCTGTGCCAGCAGGCGAGGCACCACGGGCTCCGGAGGGACACCGGCCGAGCGGGCGGCGCGCCGGTCCGCGAGCACGGCCTCGGAGAGGCGCGCGGCGGCGGAGCGGCGCGCCTCCTTGAGGGCGCTCGCAGGCATGAAGAGGCCTGGTGGGTTTTTTGGGGTTTTTTTGTTGACAGGCGGCGAGAGTGAGTGATTGAGGGGTGAGTGATTGATTGGCTCGCGATTGAGTGTGCGCACGGCCAACCTCGCGGCGCCCACTGGGAGATAGACGACGCCGCGATCTCGAAAAAGCCCGGCAAAGGATCATCCATCTTTGCCGTTTTTGTGCCGCGCGCGCGCCGCTCTTTTCTTTTTGTTCGTTTGACCGCCGGGGTTTTGGACGGGAAGCGCGAAAAAGAAAAAAGGACCAAAAGAACCACAATGTCGCAACCAGGGTAATCTTTGACGCGCGCAGAAGATGGGACCGAGGGTGGGGTCTCTGCCCTCGGTGCGCGGGGCAGGTGGGTTGCTTTAGTCGGGCGGGGGGAGGGGGGCGGGCAGTGGAGGCGAGGGGGACGGAGGGGACGAGGACGACAAACGACAGACAAAAAGCTCGGGCGCGCGCTCTCTCTCTCTCTTTTCCCTCTTTCTCTCTCCCCCCCCCCCCCCTCCCCCCTTGGCGATCGCGCTCACCTTGGTCGAGCGCCAAGCCGCTCACGTCGACGGCCCCGTCCTCGAGCGCGAGCGTCGTGTCTCCGAGCTGCGCCAGCGCCGCGGCCACGTCCTCCGCGCCCATGGGCCGCTTCCCCGCCTTGTCGAGCGGCACCTTGGTCTCGGCGCGCCCCTCAAAAAAGGGAGCGACAGGAAAAGGAGGCGCCGCCGGCCCGCCCGCGCCGCCGCCCCCCGCCGCCGCCGCCGCCGCCGCCGAGTACAGCGGGTTGCGCGCGCGGTACACCACGACGAGCGGGGTGCCCAAGCGACCCCCGGCGGAGGCCGACACGCGCAGCCGCCGCGAGGCCGAGGCGGGCAAGCCCTCGAAAGACGCGCGCGCGCGCTGCTCGGCCGCGTGGTCGCGCGTCTTCCAGACGAGGTCGCCGGGCGCTACGCGGGCGAGCATGGCGCGCGTGGAGGCGGCGGCCGGCGCGCCTGCAGACGACGAGGACCATGGGGAGGCGGCGGGGGAGGAGGAGGAGGCGCCGACGGCAAACTGGAGCTCGACGAGGCGCGCGCCCGCTGCGCCCGCTGCGGCGGCGGCGGCGGCGTTTGCGGCGGCGTTTGCGGCGTTTGCGGCGTTTCCCTCTCGCCCTGGTATGCGGTCGTCGCCGCCGTTACGGCCCTCGTGCGCCGCGCCGCCCGCTTCCAGCACCCGCACCCCGTACACGGGCCCGCCGGGCTCGTCCTCGCGCGCCTGGCCGTCGTCAAAGACGACGCCGTCGCCGTTCTTCACGCCCGCGGACGGCAAGGGGCCCTCGACCACCGCGCGCCCTTTTGACGGGTCGACGCTCCGCACTCTGCCCAGCAGCAGGCCGCGGTGCCGCGGCGCCCGCCCGCGGACCAGGCGCTGGTGCCGCGGCCCGTCCAGAAATCCGGGCGTGAGGCCGTCGTGCGCGGCGTCCTGGCCGCGCGAGAAGACCTGTCGCAGGTCGCTGAGCGCCTGGGCGCCGCCCGCGGCCTGTTCCGCAGAGAAGCCGGCCAGAGGGGCGAGCAGGCGGTCGGCGGGCGGCGGGGGCGAGGGTAGGAGGGGGGGGGGGGGGGGGGGGGGGGGGGGGGCGGCGGTTGCCGCCGCCGCCGCGTCGGCCTGCTGCTGCTGCTGCTGCTGCTTTTTTGTGGCGCGGCGCTTGAGCGCCGTCGCCGCCGGCGCCTCGGGGACGACAGCGGCCGCCGTCGAGCCCGCCGCCGCCGCCGCCCTTGCCGCCGCCCTTGCCGCGTTCTCCTCCTCGAGCGGCACCACCTCGCCCGCCGCCACCAGGCCCACCCACGCCGCGTCCACCGCCCGCCGGTACGTCCGCGTCGCCAGCGCGACGTACTCGGCCCCTTTCAGGCGCCCCTCGATCTTGAGGCAGGACACGCCCGCGCGCACCAGCTGCGGCACGTGGCCGACGCCGGAGAGGTCCTGCGGCGACAGCAGGAACCGCTCGCCGCCGCCTAACTCGCGCAGCTTTCCGTCCACGTACAGCGCGTAGGGCATGCGGCACTGCTGCGCGCACTGGCCGCGGTTGGCGCTGCGGCCGCCCCACGCCTCGCTCGACCAGCACTGGCCGGAGTAGGCGACGCAGAGGGCGCCGTGCACGAATGCCTCGACCTCGTACTGAGCGCCGATTGCGGTGGTCGCGGGGGCCGCGGGCGCGACGCCGCCGCCGCTGCTTCCGCTTCCGCCGCCGCCAACACTGCCGCCGCCGCCGCCGCCGCCGCCTTGTTGTTGTGCCAGAAGCCCTCCCTCCTGCTGCTGCTGCTGCTGCTGCTGCTGCTGCTGCTGCTGCTGCACCCCGCTGCCCGCCGCCACCTGCGCGATCTCCCGCACGCTCAGCTCGCGCCCCACCACCACCCGCCGCGCGCCGCGCGACGCCGCGAACCGCGCGCCCTCGGGCGCCGTGATCGTCATCTGCGTCGACCCGTGCACGGGCAGGGCCGGCGCCGCCCGCCTCGCCACCTCCTGCGCGCCCACGTCCTGCACGATGACGGCGTCCGCGCCGGCGGCCGCGGCCAGCCGCACGGCGGCCTCGAAGGCCGGCAGCTCGTCGTCAAAGACGAGCACGTTCAGGGCGAGGTAGGCCTTGACGCCGCGCGCGTGCAGGTAGTCGGTAACAGCCACCAATTCGTCGGGCTCGAAGTTGGCGGCGCGCGCCCTCGCGTTGAGGCCCGAGGCGAGGCCGAAGTAGACGGCGTCGGCGCCGTTCTCGACCGCGGCGCGGAGCTGGGGCCAGCCGCCCGCGGGGGCGAGCACCTCTGGCTTGCGGCGGAGGAGCGGCGGGAAGTGGGCCGTCGGCGGCGCGTCGGCGGCGGCGGCGGCGGCGGCAACGCTCCTTGCGGGGGCGACGGGGGGCAGTCCGTAGGCGCCCGTGGTGCCGCTGGTGGCGGCGCCGTACAGCGCCGGGTTCTTGCGGGCCTCGGGCGCGTCCTCGGCGCTCTCCGAGTGCTGCCGCCGCTGCTGCTGCTGCTGCTGCTGTCGGGGTGGCGCGTGCGTCGGCGCGGCGGCGTTGCTCTTTGTCGGCGGACGGCCGCGTGGCCGCTTCGCCGGCGCCGCCGGTGCCTCGCCGCGCGCGGCCGATGCTGCTGCTGCCGTTGTTGAATGGAGGCGTGCGGGCCGATCTAAGGGACAGGAAATGCTGCTGGGCGGGCGCAGCATCAAGATGCTTGGGGGGCGGGGGGCGGAGGGGAGCATTTTTTGTGTTGTGTCGGCGTGGTCCTCAGTCTTGGGCTCTCGGTCCCCTCGCAACTCTCGTGTCTCCTCTCTCCCTGGTCACCAGGGGACGGATGCAGGGGGCTGGTCACAATGTCCTGTTCGATGTTCCTAGTGCATTGCTTGTGGTGGTGGTGGTGGGGGCAGCATCCGTCGAGGTGGCGTCTGCCCTCATTGCACGCCGGCGGCGCCGACGCGGCTGTCGACGAACCCCGCCGCCGCCGACGTTCGCCGCCGCCGAAGGTTAGCGATCCGGCTTCTCTCGCGCCTCGCTCGTCCATTCGGATCTGGAGATGCGACCACATCACTGTCTATGCCTACACTGGCGCCCCTGTTGACATCATCACCACATTGAAAACTTGAGCGTACCGGAAAAAGGACCTTGATCGTGACCCAATCGTGATCGCTGGAAACCAACAATGTCGTGCCGCCACCCCCGCTCGGCCGCGCTGTCCCTGCTGGTCGCGCCACCCCTGCCCGTCGCGGGCATCGCCGCGCCCGAGGCCGGCGCCATCCTGCACGCCGTCCGCCGCGCGTTTGCGTCGCGCCCGTCGTCGGCCGGCGAGTGCGACCTGCTGCTGCTCGCCGCGCTGTCGTGCGCCCAGGAGGCCAGCGACCGCCTGCTCGCGGACCTGGACGCGGCGCAGCGGGCCGCGGGCTTCTGGCGCGCGCGCATGCGGGACGGCGGGCACGACGCGTTCATGCTGCTCGGGCGGGGGCCCGTCCACTTCGCGGCCGGCGTCTTGAGCTCGCTCGGCGTCGGCGGTCTCGCTGGCGGCGGCGGCGGCGACGGCGGCGGCGGCAGCAAGGGCGGCCGGCGGCGGCAGCCGGGCGAACAAGGAGAAGGAGACCAAGGCGAGCAGCAACCGCTGCAGTGGTCGGCCACCGACCGCATCCAGGAGCGCATCGACGCGCTGGGAACGCTGTCGCGGCGCCTGGCCGCGGCCGTGGCGGGCGTGCACGCGAGCGCCCACCTGCTGCGGCTCGAGGCGCCCGCGGGGGCGAGGGGGACAGGCGCGGCGGCGGCGGCGGCGGCGGCGGCCGCGCCGTCCTCGACCGCCTTGCCGCCCGCGGCGCCGCTGGCCGCGTCCGACCCGGACGCGGCCGAGCGCCGGGTCGCCTTGAGCCTGCGGCGGCTGCGCGCCGCGCTTGAGGACGTCCCGCGGGCCGCGGCAGAGGCCGCCGAGCCGGGCGGTGGGGGCTGTGCGGGGGATTTCAGCGCGCCGAGCCGGGCGGGCGGCGGCGACGACCGCGAGGACGAGCCCGCGGTGGCGGCAAAAGCGGCAAGGGAACGAGGAGGCAAAGGCGCGGGAGCCGCCGCCGGTCCCCCGCTCGAGGCCGCGCGCCATGACTTGGCGGCCGTAATCGCCTTGCTCGACGGCTGCCCGCTCTGCGACGACGGCCGCAAGCACGGCAGCAGCAGCAGCAGCAAGGCCGCCGGAACGCCCCCGCCACAGACAACGCCGACAACGACGACGACGGCCGCCCTCGTCGCCGCGCGCCTGCCCGCCTCGCGCGACGCGGCCGACGCGCTCCGCCGCGCCGCCTCGGGCGCCCTCGCGCGCGGCGCCCTCGCGCCCGTCCCCGCCTGGGCCGCCATGCCCTCTCGCCTGCAGCGCCACTGGCTGCGCTACGCCGCCGCGGGCGCCGCCGCCGCCGCCCTGGCCGCGTGGGCGCGCCGCCACTCGCGCCTGGCGGGCGGCTCGGGAGACCTCGAGCGGTGGGCGGCGGATGCCGGCGCGTCGCTGGCGTCGGCGTGGCGCGCGCACGTGGTCGACCCGCTGGCCGCCGTGCGGCGCGAGCTTTTCGCAACGCTGCGCGACCGCCCCGCCATCGTCTCCCAGGCCGAGTTCGCGGGCGACCGCGACGCGCTGCTGCGTATGCTGCGGGCGTTCGAGGGGGACCACGGCGGCGGCGGCGGCCAGGCAGAAGAGGGGGGGGGGGCGGGAGCGGCGGCAGGGGCACCGGCCGAGGAGCTTGCGGCAGCGCCGGCGTCGGCGCCGGCCCTCGGCGGCGGCGGCGCCGCCCCTGCCGCCGCCCCGACTCTTTTTCTCTCGCCGCCCGACGCCGACGACCAAGGCGGCGCCGCGGTCATGTCTCGCGGCATGGCCCGCGTGATGGAGAGCTACGAGCGGGAGCTGCGCCGCCCGCTGCGCAACCTGTTCGCCGGCAGCCTCGCGCGCTGCCTGCTCATCCAGGTGCAAAGGCTTAAAGTCGACACGGAGGCCGCCATGCTCGAGATGGACCAGCTGCTGCGGGCCAACGAATTGAGCCTGACGCTGGTGGCGGCAGTGCCCTCGCTGGCGGCGGCGGCGCTGGCGGCGAGGGGCGCCTACCGCCTGCTGCTGGTGCGCGCGCCGCCCGACCCCAAGCGCGAGGCGGTGCCGTGCCGCATGGCCATGGGCGCGCTGGCGCGGGCGCTCGGGGCGGCCGGGGCGGCGGCGCGGGCGGCGGAGGCCGAGAGGGAGGAGGAGGAGGAGGAGGAGGAGGAGCGACGGCAGGCCGGCCGAGCGCGAGCGGGGGGCGCGGCCGCCGCCGCCGCGCCCGCGCCCGCGCTCGGGCCGTCGCCCTCGCCCTCTCCGCGCAGGCCGCCAGGCGCGCCGCCGCCGCTCTTGCCCGCGCATCCCCTGCCTCGGGAGGACGCCGACGCCGACGCCGAGGCCGGCCCCGACGCCGACGCCGACGCCAACGCCGACGCCAACGCCGACGCCGACGCCGACGCCAGCAACGCCCGCGCCGTCGCCGCCGCCGAGGGCGCGGCCGTCCACGCCCTCCACACCGTTTTCCAGGAGGCGTCGCGCCTGTACCTCCTGCGCCGGGGGGCCTCCGGGCGCGAGTGGCCGCACCTGCGCGAGGGGCTGGTGCAGATGGCGCGCCCGCCGGTGTCGGCCGAGGGGCGGCTAGAGCACCACCGGCACCTGACGCGCACGTACGCGCTGTTCCAGGCGTGAGGAGAGGGGAAACAAAGGGCGGGGCGCTTGCTTGTTGGGCCGGGAGCGGAGTGGCGCGGGAGCGGGGCGGCGGCGGCGTCGGCGTCGGCGCCCAGCGCGCGGCGCGTCGGTGAGCGCGGCGGGGAGCGGCGAGCGCGATATATATAGCCGGCGATCGTGACGCTGGTCATAACCCGCTCGCCCAACTACGCATCAGCAACATCAGACCGGCAAACGCACACACAAGCCCACACACACACCGCTTCCGACGTTGGTTTTTCCCATCTGCAACTCTCCCTCCTCCTCTTCTCGCGAACGCCGCCAGTGCTGCTGCGGCTGCTGCGTAGACACACACACACGCCTGATCCTGATCCGTCGTCCCCGAGCGCCGCCGCGCGCTCTCGGCACGCGGCGGAGGGGACCCGTCGTGAGAGAGAGACGGAAGGAAGAAGGGAGAGAGGGGAACCTTCAAAAAACCCAAAGAAGACACCCGCGGCCCCCCTCTTGACAGCGACCGGGAACCGAGCGTCCCGATCGCCCAGGTCCCCCCCCCGACCATGTTCGGGGTCCCGCCCGCCGCGGCCGCGGCCCCCCCGCTCTACAACCCGAACAAGGACTTTGAGGTTGCCACCCCCCCTCAGGACGGCGTCGCCGCGCTCGCCTTCTCCCCGCGCGCGAACCACCTGGCCGCCGCCTCGTGGGACGGCAGCGCCTACGTGTGGGAGGTGCAGCCCAGCGGCCAGGCCCTGCCAAAGGCCACCACCTCGTGCGGGGGCCAGCCCGTGCTCGCGGCGGCGTGGTCGGCCGACGGCGCCTCGCTCTTTTTGGGAGGGTGCGACCGCGCCGTCCGCATCTGGGACATCGCCACGGGCCAGGCGCGCGCCTTGGGGGCGCACGACGCCCCCGTCCGGCACGCCGCGCACCTGCCCGAGCTGGGACTCGTGGTCACGGGGTCGTGGGACAAGACGCTGCGGTACTGGGACGCGCGCAGCCCGCAGGCGAGCGGCGCGGCCTTCACCTACACCCTCCCCGAAAGGTGCTACGCCCTCGACGCGCGGCACCCGCTGCTGGTGGTGGGCACCGCCGAGCGCCACTTGCTCGTCTTCGACCTGGCGCAGCCGCAGCGCCCTTACAAGCAGCTGATCTCGCCGCTCAAGTGGCAGACGCGGTGCGTCGCCGCCTTCCCCGGCCGCTCGGGCTACCTGGTGGGGTCGGTCGAGGGGCGCGTGGCCGTGCACCACGTCGAGGACAGCGTCGGGCAGGCGTCGAACTTCACCTTCAAGTGCCACCGGGACGACTCCGATATCTATCCGGTAAACTCGTGCGCCTTCCACCCGCAGCACGGGACCTTCGTGACGGCGGGCGGGGACGGGACGTACAACTTCTGGGACAAGGACAGCAAGCAGCGGCTGCGCGCGATGCAGCGGTGCTGCTACCCGTCGGCGGCGCAGGGCGTCGGCGGCGTCGGCGTCGGCGTCGGCGCGCAGGGCGGAGGCGGCAGCGAGCCCGCGCCCATCCCTTGCGGCGCGTTCTCGGCCGACGGGTCGATCTACGCGTACGCCGTGTCGTACGACTGGTCGCGCGGGCACTCGGCGTACCGGCCGCAGGCGATGCGGACGCACGTGCTGCTGCACGCGTGCCAGGACCAGGAGGTCAAGCCGCGGCCCAAGGTGGGGGCGCGCAAGTGAGGAGCAGGAGCGGGGGCGGGAGGGGGCGACGGCGGCGGCGGCGCGGTGTTGGGGGCGCCTCGCTTTTGATTGCGCGGCGCGAGCACGCCATTGCGCTCTTGCCCCTGCGCCGTTTTTGGTTTTGGCCTCGACGGAAAGACACACATACACCGTTTGTAATTCGAGGGATGATCCAACACCAGTCGGTTTGTCATCCGACGGAGGGCGCCGCCCGCCGCTGCGCGGCAAACTCTCTCTCAGTTCGATCGACGCGAGAACGCGATTCAAAACAATTTCCTTCCAGGCTGTGGGTTCAACCCCAGATATCCCACTCAACCCCACACCGTAGGCATCGTCTCCCCCTAACGTTGCCAGGGCCCCCGCGTCAAGCTCGAGTGTGTGTCGGGTCACGCGGCCGGGTCGCTCCCCTCCTCCCCCCCTCCCCCGTGCGAAACCCCATTCGCGCGCTCCTCCTTCCCCTTCCGAAAGGATGCGCCGCGCCCCCTCCGCCGCCGACTCCGAGGCCATGGCCACGGCCGCCTCGACCACCGCCCCGCTCCTGGACCCCCCGGCCCACCGCGAGCGCAGCGGCGTCAGCGTCACCTTTTGCAGCAGCGTCGCTGGCGCGTCGGCGGCGGCAGCGAGCGCCTCGGCGACCGAGGCGGCCGCCGTGCGCGCCGAGGCGCGCTACGTGCGGCGCCGCATGGCGGAGAACCCGATGTGGTCGCTGGACCGGGGGAGCGGGCGCAACGACGCGGACCGCGTGGCGTTCCGCAAGGCCAGCCTGCTGTCGACGGGGATGTGAGTGTGGGCTGCTTCGGGCTGTTTCGGGCTCTCTCTCTCTCTCTCTCTCTCTCTCTCTCGTCGCGGGCGCGGGCGCGGGCGCTGCCGGCGTCGTCCTCCCGATGCCGTGTGTTTTTCCGCCCACGCCGCCGGACGCACAATGTGCCCCTTGCCACCCGCCCCCCCTCCAAAACACACAGGACTTCCACCAAGTCCGCCGTCCGCTACGAGGGCGTCGACCGCCGCCGCATCCGCCGCCTCTTCTGGGCCCGCGACCCCTTCACCAGCTGCCTGCACGCTCCCGTTTACGTCGTCGTGCTCGCCTGCTTTGCCGCCTACTTCGCTTCTTTCGGAGGGTGGGCGGTCGCCTATTACTTGGCCTGGACGTTCGACGGCACCTGCTTCATCGGCATCGGGTCGTACGTCTCGGCCTTTCTTTTCGCGATCGAGACGCAGCAGACGATCGGTGAGTGGCTGGTTTTGGGGTGTTTTTCGAGAGAAGGATCAAGAGAAAGAGAGAGGGGCGCGCGCGAAAACCGCGCCAACGACAACCAACAACCCCCACGACGACAAAAACAAAAACCACCAAAGGCTTTGGCAACCACGCCATCAACGACTGCTGGGGCCCCGCCTGGCTCCTCGCCGTCCACCAGGTCTGGGCCCTGCTGCTCCAGTCCGTCTTTGTGGGCGTCATCATCGCCAAGATATCGCACCCAAAGGGCCGCGGAAACGCCATCATCATCAGCGAGGCCGCCTGCCTGGCCCGGCGCGACGGCGCCGCAAAGTTCATGTTTCGCGTCGCCGACATCCGCCAGCGCACGTCCATGTCTCCGCTGCTGACGGCGCAGCTGTACACGTGGGGCGACCGCCGCACGGCCGAGGGCGAGGCCATCCCCGTGCTGGTGCAGGACCTGCCGCTGACGTACAGCGACAAGGCGATGCTGCTGCCCGTGGTCGTCGAGCACAGCGTCGACGAGCGCTCGCCGCTGTACGGGCACACGCGCGCGTCGCTGGCGGAGGCGGGCGCAGAGGTGGTGGTGGCGTACGAGGGGACTTCCGACGCGGGGGGCAGGTTTGTGGTGCGGCGGTCGTACCTGCCGGACGAGATACACTTTGGGTGGTGAGTTTTTTGTTTTGGTTTTGTTGGCCTCCTTTTTGAGGCGAGAGAGTGCGAATGAAGGAAGGATAAAAGCGAGCGCCCCCGCCGACCTCCCCCCGACCGCCGCCAACCGACCCCCTCTCCTCCCCGCAAAACAAACAAAACAAATCACAACCCCCAATCCTCCGAACAAAACACATGCGACCACAAACGCTACAGCATCTTCGCCACGGCCATCCACCACGCGGCGCCCGGCAGCACCCGCCACGTCGTCGACCTCTCGTGCTTCCACGACGTCGTGCCCCAGCGCGCCGTCGCCGCCGCCGCCGCGCGCGCCTCGGCCGCCTCGGCCCTCACCTCGCTGCCCGGCGCGGCGGCGGCGGCGGCGGCGGCGGTCCCGCCCTCCTCCGTTCGAAACCCCCGCGGCGCCTCCTCCGCCCTCCCCGGCCCGGGCCCCTTCTCGGCCGGCTCCAACGGCGTCCCTCCTTTTCCCGACGAGGCCGCCGCCGAGGCCGCCAGCCGCGCGGTGGTGCTCGGCGGCGCGCGCCGCCTGCCGACGCCGCGCTTGCTCGAGAACACGCTCGCCCTGTCTGACGAGCTCGCCGTAACCCCCCGTGCGGGGCGCATGCGCCTGTGCTGCCGCCTGGGGGACACCTACCCGTCGCAGATGGCCAACGCGTCCGTGGCGATGTGGCTGTACCGGTACGACAGCCCGCCGACGGCCGAGGGCGAGGCGCGCCCCGTCAGCGTGGTGCGGCTGGCGCTGGACACGCCCGAGCCCGTGCTGCGCTACCCGATGGTCGTGTCGCACGACCTGGGGCCGGCGCCGTCGTCGTCGGCGGGCGGCGGCGCCGGGGCGGGGGGGGGCGCGGGCGGCGGCGGCGGCCCGGCGGCAGCGGCGGCGGCGGCGGCGGCGGCGGCGGCAGGGGCGCCAGAGGAGGAGCAGGCGCCGAGCCCGGTCGCGTCGTGGGCGTTGCCCGAGGGCCTGGCGGCGGACGCCTACTCCGAGGTGGTCGTCACCGTCTCGGCGCAGCAGTACGCGGGCGGCGGGCGCCTGTGCACGCGCTCGCGCGTCTACCCGGCGTTCTCCGCCGGCGGCGCGACCGCCGGCGTGGCCGGGCGGCAGGGGCGCGTGCGGCATGGCTGGGCCTTTGCGCCCTGCGTCGAGAGCCCCGTCGACGCGGCGGACGGCCGCACGCGCGTCCAGTGGCAGCGGTTCCACGCCATGGTGCCGCTCACGGCCTGGGCCAAGGCGGCGGCGGCGTCGCTGGGCGGGAGCCTGAGCGGCAGCGCGTCGCTGGAGCGGCTGCTTTCGCCGGCCGCCGCGCTGCCGCCGCACTTTGCGGGCGGGGGCGCGCGCGGCGGCGGCGGCGGCGGCAAGGGGGGGGCGGCGGCGTCCGCGTTGCCGCCCGCGGCTCTGGGGCTCGCATCGGACCGAGCGTCCAAGGCGTTTGCTGCTGCGGTAGACCTGTCGCGCCAGCAGCAGCAGGACGAGGAGGAGGAGGCGGCGGCGGGAGGCGGAGAGGGCGAGGGGGCGGCCGGCGGGCAGCGGCAGCCGCAGCAGCAGGAGGAGGAGGAGGAGGACGCGGGCGTCGGGCCCGAGTGGGAGGCGGCCGAGCGCCGGGGCAGCGTGATCGGCAGCAACCCGATGCGGCTAGAGGCGGCGACGAAACCGCCCGACGACGACGAGGACCGGCCTTGCGGAGACGGCGCCGTTTAGAGGAGGCGGCCTTTTTTTAGAGGCGGTGAGGCGCCCGGAGCTTTTTTTCGTAAACGGGATTTTCGTCTCCTTTGGAGATTGTGATCTTACCCTCTTCTCGGCATTTGCGAGGGGTTTTGTGTGCGAGACGATACAATGTGCGTGCAAAAGCGCTTTTGCGATATTTCTATGGCGGTGTTGTACAACACAGGGGGGCGCGCGCAGCGGAATCTTTTGTTGCGGCGACGCTCAGCCGCGCCTTTCGCTCGTCTTTCGGGAGCGGCGTGGAAGAAAAAAAACGAAACGTATGCGAGTGTTGGGTTTTGCTGCTGCTTGCTGGCTTGCTTGAGGTACAAAAAAAGGCCCCGCCTTCACCCGCCGTCGCCGACGCTCACGCGCTGCGCGCGCGCCCGCGCGCGGTCGGCGCTGCCCGGCGTCGTTCCGGCCGCTGCCATTGCCGCCGCCGCGCCCCCGGCTCCGCCGCCGCCACCTGCGGCCACCGCCGGCTGCTGCGGCGGCGGCGGCGGCCTGGGCCGCCGCGCCGCCGCCGCCGCCGGCCGCTGCTGCTGCTGCTGCATGACAGACTGCGTGCAGACGGGGCAGGTGGTCTTGCGCTCCAGCCACGGGCCCGCGCACGCCTCGGCGTGGAACACGTGCCCGCACGGCAGGCGCATGGCCCTCTCGCCCGGCTCGAAGTCGGCGAGGCAGATCGGGCACGACACGCGGTCGCGCTCTTTCTTGCCCTTGGCGCGCTCGCCGCCGGCACACCCGCCGCCGCCACCGCCGCCGCCGCACCCGCCGTCTGCGGCCGCCGCCGCCGCCGCCGCCCCGCCCTCCCCCTCCTCCTCCTCGTCCTCCTCCTCCAGCAGCCCCCCGTCCGGCACCACCTCGACCCGCAGGCGCGCGAGCGCCCTGCGCGGAACCCCGCCGGCCCGCGGCGCCCGCGCCCGCTCGCCGGCCTCGTCAAGCGCGAGCAGCGCGTCGTAGTCGTCGGGGCCGAAATCGCGGTCCGACAGCGCGAGGCGCGGGTCGAGCCCTGAGGCGGCGACGGCGGCGAGGATGCCGCCCAGCGAGTGCGGGTGGACCTGGTGGCCGTGGTGCGGGTGGGGGTAGGCGCTCCTGGCGGCGGCGTAGTGGGGCAGGCCGGCGGCGGCGGCGGCGGCGGCGGCGGCGGCCCCGCTGCCGCGGCGGCGGGGGGCGCGCGGCGTGCGGCCGCCGCGGCTGCCGCGGCCGCGCATGCTCGTGCCGGCGGCGGTGGCCGGGGGCGGGACGACGCCCGAGCCGCCGGCGGGGGCGACGAGGGGGAGGGCGAGCGACCAGGCCGGCGGCAGCGGCGGCCCGGCGTGCTGCTGGTGCTGCTGGTGCTGGTGCTGGTGCTGGTGCTGGTGCTGGTGCTGTGGTGGGCCGCCGAAGCGCTGCCGCTGCTGCTGCTGCTGTCGCTGGTGCTGGTGGTGCTGCTGCCGCCGCCGCATGTCCTCGGCGATCTGCCGCGCCGCCCGCCCGTCCTCCTCCTCCGCGCTCTGCGCGCGGCGGCGCGCGGGCGTGGCGTCGGCGTCTCCCCCACCGCCGTCGTCCTCGTCGCGAGAGGTGCCGTAGCCGAACGCCCGCCCGAGGCGCCGCCGCCGCCGCGGCCGTGCCTCCTGGTCCTCCTCGGCGTCCGAGTCGCTTAGCAGCGTGACGGGGCCGTTGCCGCCGCCTGCGCCGCCGCCCGGAGCGGCGCGCCGGATGGCCGCCTGCGCCGCCGCGAGCATGGCCGCGCCGCCGCGCCGGCGGGCCGGCGGCGACGACGTCGCCGCCGCCGTCGTCGGCGGCGGCGCTTGCTGCTGCTGCTGCTGCTGCTGCTGCTGCTGCTGCTGCTGCTGCTGCTGCTGCGAGGAGCCCCCGCCGCTCATGGACACGAGGTCGATCACCTCCGGGGCTCCGCGCTGCCCCGGGGATTGAGGGAAGGAGCGCTGGCGCTTGCGGGCGGGCGTCGTCGAAATGTTTGGTCCTCCTCCTCCCGCTGCTCCTCCGAACGCCGGGCCGTCGTCGTCCAGGAGCACGACGACCTCGGCCATGATGCCAACGTCCGTCTCGTCGTCGTCCTCCGCTCGCTTGTCGAGTGGTTGGGGCGTGGTCTCAACGAGAGAGGACCAAGGAAGAAGAGGGAGGAAGACGCCGAGAATTGACGCCTGCGCGTTTGCCCGATGAAGGGAGGGAGACGCGTTTGGCGTCGTGGGTTGACGTGTGGCAGCAGGAGAAGGGAGAGAGAGAGAGCGGAGAGGGAAACCGCTCGGCCTCAGTCCTTGCCTTTTCGTCGTCGTCCGTCGCGCTGCCGTTCCGGCTTCAAGCGCACGCACGGTCGCCACCTTGCCGCCGCTACCTCGCCTTCAAAAGCCTTTTGAGGCGAAAAAGACGTCCCCGCCTCCCTCCTCCCACCACCAGAATGACGCAGGCGCACTAGCACTAGGGCCCTTTGCATGACCAGGGGGTCGAGAGACAGACACACGCACGCGCCCCCGAGGAAAGAAGCGAGACTCTTGACGGGTGTCGGGAGGAGCAGAAGAGACCGACCCCGATGAGCAGCGCGAGCGACGAGCGGATGCTCGAGGTGCTGGCGCGCCTGTGGGAGGAGTACCAAGGTGAGCGGCGCGCCGAGCGCAAGGAAAGAAGCGGCGGGAATGTTGCCGCCGCCAGCGGACGGCCGAAGCGCCCGCCGACCTCCGCCCCCTGCAAAAAAAACACAACACACAGGCGCCCTCGCGGACGAGCAGCTCGAGCAGCAGCAGCAGCAGCTGCTGCAGCAGCAAAGGCGGCGAAGAACAGGCGGCGACGAACCAGGGGAACAAGGACCGCCCGCCCCCGCGCCCAGAGAGCAGACCCGCGAGCGCGTCACCGCCGCCCTCGCGCGCGCGCACGCGTCGGGCCTCCCCTGCGGCGGCGCGTTCCCGACGTGCCTCGCGCGCCTCGAGCCCCGCGTCCGCTGGCGCGACATGCCGCCCGACGCCTTCGACGCCTTCTACCGCCTCTGCTTCTTCCTGTGCCGCGAGGCCGGGCGGCGGCACGTCGCCGCGCCGGCCGCCGCCCGCTGCTGGGAGCTCTTGCTCGCCGGCCGCTTCCGCCTGCTGGCGCCCTTTCTTTCCTTTGTGCGGGCGCACCAGTGCGGCGGGGCGGCCAACGCGACCCCCCGCCAACCGCACCACATGTCGCACCACCTGTCGCACCCGCATCCGCATCAGCACCAGCAGCACCACCAGCTGCAGCCGCGTGTCGTGATAGAGGACACGTGGCAGCAGCTGCTGGCCTTCTCTCGGCGCAGCGCGCGGCCCGAGGACCTGTCCGACTTTGACCCGTCGTCCTCGGCGTGGCCCGTGCTCCTGGACGACTTCGTGGACCACCTGCTGGCGCGCGGCGGGGGGGCGGCGGCCGGGGGGGCCGGGTGGGGGGGGCCGTTGGGGGGCGGCGGCCACGGCGTCGGCCTCGGCGGCGCTGGCGCGCTGGGCGGCGGCGGCGGCGGCGGCGGCGGCGGCGGCGGCAGCGTGCGGGGCAGCGCGTCGCCGCCCCCCTCGGCGTGCTGCGCGGCATACGGGGCGCTGACGCGGGGAACCACAGGGGGCGCGGGGGCCGGCGGGCGCGTGATCCTGCGAGGCACGCGCGCGCGGTCGCCGCTCGGCGGCGGCGGCGGCGTCGTCGCGTGGCCGGGAGGAGGCGGACCGGCGGCGGCGGCAGCATTGGCGATGGGGGGCGCGCCGACGACCGAGGCCGGAGCGGCAGCTTTGGCGGCAGCAGCAGCAGCAGCAGCCGCAGCAGCAGTGGCCGCCCGACGACGGACGGCGTCGCCCCCGGCGCTCGACGGCCCGCTGGGATCGGCGGGCGGTTTCGTGGGCGGCGGCGGCGGCGCGGCGACGGGCGGGGGCGGCGACCGCGGCGGCCTCAGCGGCACCGGCGGGCTCTTGCTCTTGCGCCCTGTCTCTCCGCGCGCCGGCAGCAAGCGCCGCAGCAGCTGCCACCCGGGCGACGAGGCCGTCGAAATCATGGCCGCGCGCCTGCAGCAGATCGGCGTGACCCCCGCGGCAGCAGCGGTAGCAGCGGCAGCAGGGGCGGCGGCAGCAGCGCCGCCGCCGCCGCCCCCGCCGCCCCGCCTAGCGCGCGCCGGCAGCCCGGGCCTCGCCCTCTCGCAGCACGGGCGCGCAGGGCCGAAGTCCCCCGCCACCTGGCCGAGCCGCCTCGGCGAGGGACCTGGAGGCGGGGGGGCCGGGTCGTCGGCGGCAGGGCCGGCGGCCGAGCAGCAGCAGCAGCAGCAGCAATCGCAGCAGCAATCGCAGCCACTATCGGCGGGGCCGCCCCTGCTGCTCGCGAAACGCATGCGGCTGATGTCGGGCGGCGGCGGCGGCGGCAGCGGCTTGCCGCCGTCGCCCGTCCTGTCGTCGAGCGGGTGCCCCAGCCCAATGGCGGCGTCGCCGGGGCCCGGGTCGCCGTCGGGGGCGGTGGCGGCGGCGGCGGCTGCCGCGGCGGCCGCAGCAGGAGGGGGAGCGTGGGGCGCCGGCTCGAGCGGCGGCGGCGGCGGCGGCGGCAGCGGCGGCGGCGCGGGCGGCAGCGCCCGGCGCTTGCCCCCGCCGATGCCGCCGCACCTATCGCTCTCGCACGGCGGCAGCAGCGGGGGCGGCGCGGGGAGCGGGGGCGGCCGTGGCGGCAGCGGCGGCGGCGGCGGCGGCGCGGGAGACGCCCAGATGCGGGCCCTTTTGATGGCCACGGTGGGGGAAGCGCTCGGGATCTGAAGGGCGGGGGGGGCAGCGGGAAGGGGGGGAAGGGGCTGGCGGAAGTTGGGGCGCCTGCGCCGCCGCCAAATTTTTGCCCCTTTCCCTTGGTGAAATCGTGGCGCGCCCTCTGCTTGCGCCGCAGCTCGGCCAACAAACCCAATCAAAGCGTGTCCTTTCTTCCCTCGCTGTGCCCAAACCGCCCAGAACTGGCCCACCAGAGTTGGGTCACGGGCAAAAGATAGAAAGGACAAAGCGCTGACGGCAGCGCAAACCGCAGAAAAAAAAAGACACAGAAAGAAAAAACAGAAATGGCGCCGCCGCGCCTCGCCCTGCTCCTGCTGCTGCCGCTCCTGGGCCTGGCGTCCCAGGCGGGCGCGCGCCCGCTTAGCAAGAAGCGCGCAGGTGGGTGTTGTCTTTGGTTTTGCGATGAGAGAGGGGGAAGCAGCAGTAATTTTCGCCGTGCTCGCCGCCGCCGCCGCCGCCGCCGCCGCTTCGCCGGTTCTTCGCCCAAGCGCGCTCATCCCCCTCCCTCCTCCCAAACACTAAAATAAAACCTTAGTCCTGCAGTTTGGCGGCATCAGTCCCTCGTCCCCCTTTCCCGGCGTCTCCGTCGGGCCGCTGCCGCAGCAGCCGCAGCCGCAGCAGCAGCTGCCGCAGCAACAGCCACAGCTGCCGGCGTTTGCGCAGCAGCAGCAAGCGCCGCCGCAGCAGTCCTTCCCCTCGCCGCTGCAGTCTCAGACGCCGCCGCAGCAGCAGCCGCAGCAGCTCGAGCAGCCGCAGACTGAGCAGCCCCAGCAGCAGCAGTCCGTCCTCCCGTCGCCGCTCCCGGCGTTTCAGCAGCCGCCGCAGCAGACACCACCCGCCGAGCAGCAACCGCAGCAGGCGCCGCAGCAAGAGCAACCGCAGCAGCAGCTGCGGCCGCAGCAGGAGCAAGCGCAGCAGCCCTCGCCGCCGCCGACCGAGCTACAGCAGCCGCAAGATCAGCAGCAGCAGCAGCAGCAAGAGCCGCTGCCCGCCGACCAAGGACCCTTGTCGTCGCCGCAGGAGGGGGCGCCGGCCCTCTCGTCGCCGCTGCCGGCAGAGGCGTCGCCCTTGCCGGGCGCCGCCGCTGCCTCGCCCTCCCCGAGCGCGAGCGAGTCGTCCCCGCTTCCCGGCGCCGCTGCCGAATCGCCCTCCCCCTCTCCCGGCGCCGCCGCCGGATCGTCGCCCTCCCCCTCTCCCGGCGCCGCCGCCGAATTGCCAGCTTCCTCTTCTACTCCCGGCAACGCCACCAGCGGCGGCGGCGCCGGCCAAACCACCGAGAAGGCCATCAGCAGCGCCGACGCGGGCGCCGCCGCCGAGAGCATCAAGGGCGCCGCCGCGTCGGGCAACGTCGAGGCCACGGCCGCCGCCCTCGCTGCGGCCGCGAGCCAGGGCGGGGCCGCTGCGCAGACGGCCGCCGTAGCTACGGCGCAGGCGGCGGCGTCCGACCCGGGAGCGACCGCCAAGGTTCTTGCGTCCGCGTTTGTCCAGGCCGGCGGCGGCGGCGGCGGCGCCAACGCGGGCTCGGCGATCGCGCAGGCGTTCGCGAGCGCGGCGTCCGCGGGCACGTCGAGCCAGCTGCAGCAAGCCGTCGCCTCGGCCACGGCCTCCGCGGTCGCGTCCAACACGGGCGCGGCCGCCTCGGCTCTCGCCTCGTCGGCGATCGCCGCGTCCGCCGCCGGCGTCACCTCGAGCTTCGTCGCCTCGCAGGCGCAGGCGTTCGCCGCGGCGCTGTCGCAGGGGTCCGCCGAGAGCTTCGGCCGCGCGATCGCCCAGGCCCTGACGCTGCAGCCGCAGTCGCAGGTGACCCAGGCGTACGCCCAGGCGATCGCGCAAGCGTCAGCGCAGGGCGGCAGCGCGGCCGAGGGCGCCGTGATCGCAACGGCGGCCGTGTTCTGCGAGGGCGGGAGCTCCGCCGAGGCGCTGTCCGAGGCTTTGTCGCAGGCAGTCTCGATCGACAGCCGCGGGTGCACCGTCCTGACCGAGGCGCGCGCACGCGCCTACGCGCGGTGTGGCCCCAGCGGCGCGTTCGCGTCGTCGTCGTCCGAGGTCGTCCAGCGCGTGCTGGGCGCCTGCGGGCTGCCGGGGCCCGGCCTCTTCGTCCCGCAATTCGGACAGTTCCCGGGCTTCCCGTCCTTCCCTTCGTTTCCGGGACAAGGTCGACGCTGAAGTCGGGCCGTTTTTTTTTGAGTTGCTGGCTTCCCCCTCTCCGTCGCCCCATTCCCCACTGCTGCGCGCCTGTTCTTTTTTTGGGCCGCAGCGCGACTCGCGCGCCTTTGCGCACAGTTGTAAAGAGCACAATACGCACGCTTACATCGCTCACTGCCCCTCGGCCGCCGCAAGCCGCTCCAGCGCCTCCGCCACCCCGGGCCTCTCGGGCCGCAGCCGGTGCAGCGCCAGCACCCGCGGGTCACCGTACCTCGCCGCGCTGCCGCCGCCGCCGCCGCCGCCGCTGCCGTCGCCCCCGCTCGCCATCTCCGCAAGCACCTCCCCGACCGCCGGCGACAGCTTGAAGCCGTGGCCGCTGCACGCCGAGCACAGGACCACGCGCGGCTCTTGACCCCTCGCGCCGCCGCCGCCGCCGCCCCTCGCGCCGCCCGCCGTCGCCTGCGCGAGGGGCGGCAGCCGGTCGACGATGAAGTGGCCGTCCGGCGTGTCGGTAAACATGCACGCCGAGAACCCCTCGACAGCCCCCCCTTTCAAGCCGGGCAGCACCGCGTCCGCGAACCGCCGCACCAGCGCCTCGTCCGCCGGGAGCATGGCGCGCTCGAGCAGCGCGCCCGGGTCCGCGCCGAGGTCGTCGGCGGACGACGCGAGAAAGGCGCCGACCTTTACGGCGCGGCGCTTGCGGCGCTTGCGGTCCGCGCTTCGCGGGTCGACCCCGGCCCCCGCGCTGCCGACGCCCGGGTGGGGCCACGCCGGGAAGCCGTAGAACGGGACGCCCGTCCCGGGCTCCTCCATGAGAAAGGGCGGGAGGGCGCCAAAGGCGTAGTCGCGCTCGGCGGGCGGGCGGCGGCCGGCGGGGGGAGGGCGGCGTTGGCGGGCGCGGCGCGCAGGGCCGCCGCCCGCCGCATCTTCTTCCCTCCCGCCTCCGCGCTCGTCGTTGTCGTTGTCGTCCTGCCCCTCCTCGTCTGCGGCCCCGCCAAAGCCGAGCCACGCAACCGTGTATCGCCTGGGCACGGCCAGGCCGCGCAGCGCCGGCACCAGGCGCGGCATGCCCGCGCCCGCCGCCAGCACCAGCGCCCGCCGCGCCGCGAAGACCCTCCCGCCCCCTCGGCCCTCGCCGTCGCCCCCGCCCTCGGTCTCGACGACGGCCCAGCGCCCGTCGCGCCGCCACGCAAGGGCGCGCGCGCCGCAGAGCACGTCGGCGCGCCCCGTGGTGACGGCGGCGGCCGCGTGCGCGCGGATCATCGCCTCGGGCGCAAGCACGCCTGCGCCCGGCTCCCACAGCACGGGGGTGCCGGCCGGCAGGCGCACGCCCGGCCAGCGCGCGTCGAACGATGCAGAAGGAGAAGGGGCGGCGGCGGAGCCAGAGCCCTCGCCGCCGCCAAAGCCCTCGCCGCCGCCAAAGCCGCCGCCAAAGCCGCCGCCTCCACCAAAGCCGCCGCCGCCGCCCCCTCCCGCCACCAAAACCTCGTGTGGCACGCCGTGCTCACGCGCCGAGGCCAGCGCGCCCGCGTACAGCGCGCCGCCCGCGTGCAGCAACCCCGTCCGCCAGAACAGCCGCCGGCCGACGCGCCGCTCGAGCTCGGCGGTCAGGGCGGCCGACCGGCGCAGCGGCGGGACGTAGAGGGGCGACTCGAAGTAGGCCTGCCGCGTGATGCGCGTGTCGCCGCCGTGCGAGGCGAGCCCGTGGCCCGGAACGGGGCTTGCCTCGAGACCCAGGACGCGGCCCCTCCCGCCGTTGCTGCCGCCGGGCCTTCCGGCCGAGGCGGAGGCGCCGGCGCCGGCGTCGTCGGCGGCCGCGCGGTCGGCCAGGTGGTACAGGGCGCTGCTGCCGTGGGCGCCCAGGCCGACCACGATGGTGTCGTACTCGATCGTTGCGCCGGACCGGCCGGCGGCCCAGGCGGCCGGGTTGGTGTGGGAGAGCGAGAGGCGGGCGGGCCAGCCGTCGTCGGCGGCGATCGCGTCGGCGGCCGCCGCCGACGCGGCGGGGTCGAACTCGGACGAGGTGGAGGAGAGGCGGGCGCGCGCGAGGGCCGCAAGGCGGCCTTCTCGATGGGGTGCTCGCCTGAGGATCATCGCGTCGTTCTGAGTGGCTCTCTGTGGGGGGAAGGGGCGCGCGCGTGACAAAAACCGATTTTTCCGAGAAGATGAGGGAGGGGAGGAGCTGGAGTTTGGACGGCGCGGTCGTGTGAGTGCGTGCGGGATCACTTGAGAACGAGGACAGTTAAGTACGACGACGAGGCATGTGCGAGCGAGGGCCGACGAGTGAGAGAGGAGCCACGGCACAAAGAGCCCGACCGAAACCGACGCAGGCGCCGCCGCGCGCCGCCGCCAACGGACGCTCAAGACAACCGCACCGTCTCTTGCTCGGATCTCGCACACCACGCCCCAGCCCATACCGCCAGCCCACCACATCACCACGCGAGCAGTCTCCGCCACGAGACAAAAGAGCTCCCCCTCCCCTTCCTCCTCCCTCGCGGAAACCAAGGTGCGCACTTTTCGGGCGCGAACGACGCCCGCGTGCAGCCGGTGGCGCACGCTCTCTCGCTCGGAGGGCGCGCGCGCAACAGCCCGACAGCTTGCCCATGCTTCTCTCTGTCCCGACGCGCGCGCGCCGTGCCGCAAACCGTCGACGAGAGAGAGAAGGAAAGAGAGAGCGAGGGTTTCCTTTTTCCCCCGCCTTCTTCCTTCTCACGACCGCCCCTGTCGCCCCCCCGCCCCGCACCCATCACACACCTCAGATCCGGCCCTGACTCGTCGCAAGGAACGCCGAAAGAACAGCAGCAAGCAGCTCGGAGGCAAAGAAGCAGCAAAAGAAAATGGTGAGGGCGCCCCGATATGCATCTCTCACACGCGCGTCGCCCGTGCAGTCGGAGAGGGAGTGCGACTGCACGAGGCGATGCAACGCTCGTGACCAGAGGGCCGGACGGGCAGCCAGCAGCCCCGCGCGCCTTGCTTTCGACTCTTCCTCGCACCGACGGTCGAAACGACGCGCCGACGCCCCCTTCGCCCCCACAAAAAAATCCCCACCCCAACAACAAACGCCGCAGTCGCTCGCCCGCCTGTTCCGGCCACTGACCCTGTGGGCCTCCCAGCGCTACACCGCGGGCGTCGCCGACAAGCTCAAGGACTACGGGCTCCGCTACGACGACCTCTACGACCCCTTGATGGACGCCGACGTCGCCGAGGCGCTGCGCCGGCTGCCCGACGAGGTCGTGTTTGCGCGCAACGCCCGGCTCCGGCGCGCGATGGATCTGTCGCTCAAGCACGAGAAGCTGCCCAAGGCGCTGCGGGACAGGCAGACGCCGTTCGAGCAGTACCTGACGGTGCGTTTAGTCTTGTGGGTTTTTTTTGGTGGGGGCGAGAGAAGGTCTTTTGCGCGGCGCGGCGTTTGTCGTTTCTCGACCCCGTCGCTTTTTTCTTGCGACAACGACAACGAAGATAAAATCAACACCTGACAAACAAATACAAATAAACAAACATACGACAAGCAACAAAACTCACCGCAGCCCATGCTCAACGAGATCAAGGCGGAGCGCTCCGAGCGCGCCCAGCTCGGCTCGGACATGCCGTACCAGCGCACGCTGCCTTGAGTGTGAGAGCAGCGCGCCGACTGGGGGCGCCGGCGCCGGCGCCGCGCCCGCCTCCTCGCCTCGCGCCCGCCTCCTCGCCTCGCGCCCGCCTCCTCGCCTCGCGCCCGCCTCCTCGCCTCGCGCTCCCCCGCTCTCCGTTGTTTTTGCTCCCTTCTCGACGCAAGGCGGCGCGTGCGCCCGCACTTGTTTTTGTATCTTCTTGCCTCCGGCCCCCTTACTTTCGATCGCCGTACATCTTGTGTGTTATTGACGTCCGCGCCTCTCTCGCGAAACAAACGAGGAAAACGAGAGAGACGGAGCGGAACTGGCGGCGGCTCCGGCGCAGCGCAAGGGGAACGAGCGAGCGCCGCCGCAACGAGAACAAAAACAAAAACGCACGACGGCGCCCCCCTCTCCTCTCCCCCCAAAACCGAAACGCGAAAAGACGCAAACCCCACAACAAAAACAACAGATGCCCTAGGCTCGACTCGCAACAACCAAATCAAGCCAACCAACCACAGAAACAGAAACCATGCCGCCGCCGCCGCTCCTTCTTCTCGGCGCGCGGCCGACGGCGCGCGGCGACAGCTGCGACGGCGACGGCGACGGCGGGCGCGCCGGCGCCGCCGGACCCACCACCGCGGCGCACCGACCCACGTCCTCGACGATGCCCGTGGAGCGCGCCGTCCTAGTGCGCCTCGGAAGGATGGCCGGCATGCACGCCGTCGCGCGCGCCGCGGTCGCGCGGCTGCTGATGCGCGCGGACGGCACGGACGCCGCCGCAGCTTTTGCGTCGTCGTCGTCGGCAGCCGCTCAACAACGACAACAACAACCCACCACCGCGGCCCCTCCTCCTCACTACGCCCGCGCCCTCCTGGCCGAGCTGCGCTCCCACCCGCGCGTGCTCGACGACGGCAATCCGCTCGCCTTCCTGGACGACGACGACGACCCCAACAACGGCCGCGGCCACGACGAGGCGGAGGCCGAGCGCCGGACGCTCCTCGCGCTCGAGCCGCCGCCGCCGCCGCCGCCGTCGCGCGCGCTGCTGCGCGAGGGCGTCCTCCTCTTCCACGCCGGGGCGCGCGAGGCCCAGGCGCGCGGGCGCCTGCGCGCCCTGCGCTCCAACGACCTCGGCGCCTACCTCGCCCTTCTGCGCGGGACGCGCGACGCCCGCCTGCGCGAGTGCTTTGCGCAGACGGAGGAGGTGCTTGGGCGGCTGCTGTCGAGGCTGCCGCCTTCGGCCGTCGAGGCGGCCTCGGCGGCGGCGCGGCCCGCGCGGGGAGTCGCGGGCGGCGGCGCCCTCGGGCGAGGCGGCGCCGACGCGCATGACGACGACGAGGATGAAGACGAGGGCGCGCGCGCGATCGCCGCGTGGGAGCGGCTGGCGACGTGCATCGGGGAGCAGGAGGACGTGCGGGAGCAGCCGGCGTCGCTCGGCGCCGCCGGCGGCGGCGGCGGCGAGGCGGGGGCGGCGGCCGGGGGCCAGCAAGCGGCGCTCAGGCTGCGCGCATACCAGATGGACGGCATGCGCTGGATGATCGGGCTCAAGCGCCTCGGGCTCAACGGCATCTTGGCGGACGAAAGTGGGTTTTGGTTGTGCTGCTTGGTGTTGTTGGGAGCGTGAGAGGCAAAAGGAGCTTTGCGCTGTCGCTTGCATTTTTTTTCGTCGCGTGGTCGCTCGCGGTTGCCGCCGTCAAATTCCCCCCTCACGCCTCCTCCTCCCACCTTTCCCCCTTTCTCAAAACAACATTTTTCAAAACAGTGGGCCTCGGCAAGACCATCCAGGTCCTCGCCGCCATTTGCCACGACATCGAGTGGCACACCGCGGCCATGGCGGCCTGGGCAAAAGGCAAGGCCGCCGGCGCGGCGGCCGCGCCCCCCGGCGGCAAGGCCGCCGGCGCGCCCCCGCCGCCCCCGCCCCCGCGCCCCCCGCCCCGCCGCCCGGCCCTCGTGCTCTGCCCCGCCTCGGTCCTGCCCAACTGGGCCGCCGAGACCCGCCGCTGGGCCCCCGGCCTGCGCCTGCTCGAGTACGCCGGCCCGGCCCCCCACCGCGAGGCGCTGTGGGCGGGCGCCTTTGACGCGTGCGGCGGCCGCCCCCGCTTCGACGTGCTGCTCGTGTCGTACGAGACCTTCATGGCGCGCCGCGACTGCCCGCGCCTCGCCTCGGTCCTCTACGGCTGGCTCGTCGTCGACGAGGGCCACCGCGTGAAGAACCGCGACTCGAAGCTCTCGGGCCTGTTGCGCGCCTTCCGGTCGCAGTGCCGCCTCTTGCTGACAGGCACGCCGCTGCAGATGGACCTCGGCGAGCTGTGGGCGCTTCTCGACTTTTGCCTGCCCGGCGCATTCGGCTCGTCGGCCGACTTTGACGCCTGGTTCAGCGCGCCGCTGCGCGCCCTGCGAGAGGCGGCGGGGGAGGTCGGCGCCGCGGCCGGGGGCGGCGACGGGGGCGGGGGCAACGGGGGCGGGGGCGCGGGCGGCGGCGGGCAGCAGGAGGCCGCGCTCCTGGGGGAGGAGGAGTATGTGCTCGTCGCCTCGCGCCTGCACCGCGTCCTGCGGCCCTTTGTGCTGCGCCGCGTGAAGGGAAACGTGGCCGGCGAGCTGCCGAAGAAGCGCGAGCACCTCCTCCGCTGCGGCGCGTCGCCCTACGAGGCGGCACTGTGCGCGCTGGTGCGGCTGGCGGCCGCCTCGTCCGGGTCGCCGGCCTCCGAGTCGTACCTGGCGTCGGCGTCAGCGGCGGCGGCGGCGGCCGCGGCCGCAGGAGCGTCCGGAGCAGCGGCAGGAAGCGCTGCTGAGCTCCCCGGCGCGGCGGCCCCGCCCCCCGTCTCAATCTCCTTTTCCGAGGCGGCGCTCGCGGCCCTGCTCGCCTCGGGCGCCCCCCTGCCGGCGCCCGGCGCCCTGCGCTCGTACCACAACCCCGTAATGGAGGCGCGCAACATCAGCAACCACCCCTTCTTGTCGCGCCTGCACGCGTCGGCGTCGTCGGCCGCGGGCGGCGGCGGCGCGGGCGGGGACGGCTTTGACGACGACAGCGGCGGCGGCGGGGGCGGCGGCGGCGGAGGCCTGGTGGCGCCGCCCCCCCTCGTGCGCCTGAGCGGCAAGTTCGAGGTGTTCGACCGCCTGCTCGCGCGCCTGTCCGCCTCGGGCGAACACCGCGTCCTGGTGTTCGCGACCATGACGCGCGCGCTGGACCTGGCCGCCGCGCTGCTCGAGCGGCGCGGGCTGGCCTACCTGCGCCTGGACGGCAACACGGCCACCGAGGAGCGGGGGGCGCTGGCGGCGCAGTTTGCGGCCGCCACGCGCGGGTGCGGCGGCGGTGGCGGCCGTGGTGGTGGCGCGGCGGCGGCGGTCGGTGAGGTTGCTCGCTCGTCCACCGCGGCCGAGCGCCAGGGCGAGGGCGGCTCGGGCGAGGGCGAGGGCGGGCCGTCGGACGACGACGCCCCCCCTGCCGCCGCCGCCCCTCCGCCTCCTCCCGCCCCCCCGCCGCCCTTTGCCTTCCTGCTCTCCGTGCGCGCTGGCGGCGTCGGCCTCAACCTCCAGGCCGCCGACACGGTCGTCATGCTCGACTCAGATGCCAACCCCCAGGCGGATCTGCAAGCCCAGGCACGCGCGCACCGCTTGGGCCAGACCCGCGAGGTGCGCGTGTACCGCCTCTTCTCGCGCGCGGACGCGTGCGAGGCGCACGTGGCGCGCCGGTGCGACGAGCGGCTGCGCTTCGCCGACGCGGCCATCGGCGCGGGCCTCTTCGACGGGCGCGGCGGCGCCGAGAGCGAGGGCGAGCGGCGCGGGGTGCTGATGTCGGTGCTGCGGCGGGGGGCCGGCGGGGGGGCGGCGGCAGCGGGGGTGGGGGCGGCAGAGGCGGGGGGAGGTGGTGGGGGCGGGGGGGCGCCGACGGCGGCGGGGATGGCAGGTGCGGGGGCGGCGGCAGCAGCAGCAGCAGCAGCAGCTGCCCCGGCGCCGCCGTCACTGCCGCGCCTCGTGCTGCCGCCGCTGCCGCCAACGACGCTCGGCCGGGAGGGGGCCGCGCCGCCACCGCCGCTCGCCCTGCTCGAGGCCGTCGCCAGCTATGCGGCCCGCGCGGCCGAGGCGGCCGAGGCGGCGGGCGCCGGCGGGCCCACGGACGACGAGCTGAGCGTGATGGTCGCGCGCTCGCCCGAGGAGCTCGCCATGCTGCGGCGGCGCTTCCCGTCGGCGGCGGCGGCGGCGGCGGCGGCGGCGGCGGCGGCGGCAGGCGCGCGCGGCGGGGGCGCGCTAGCGGCGCGGGCGGCGGTGACGGCGGCGGCTGCCGCGCTGCGCGGCGGGCGCCTCGCGGGCGCGGAAGAGTGCGCGCGCATAATCCGGCGCGCGTGCGAGGCCTCTCTGCAGCCCCGCCGCCCTGAGGAGGACGCCGACCCGGCGCTGTACGGCCGCGGCATGCGGCGCGCGCTGCAGGCGTCGGCGGCGCCGGCGTCGGCGGCCGTCGTTGGCGGCGGCGCAGGGGGTGCGGTGGCCCCGTTGTCGCTGCAGGTGGCGGCGGCGGCCCCGGTGCCGGTGGCCGTGGAGGAGGACGCGGCGGCGGCCGCGGCGATGCCGCCGCCACCACGCCGCGCGCCCGGCCGCCCGCGCAAGGACGCTGCGACGGCGGCCCCGTCGCCGCCACCGCCGGCCGCGGAGGGGACGGCGGCCGTTGCGCCCGCGTCCGCGCCTGCGGCCCCCGTGCTGCCGCCGCGCAAGCGGGGCCGCTCGCTTGAAGACGCGGCAACGGCGGCGGCCTTGTCGCTGCTGCCGCCAGCTGATGGGGGGACGGCGGCGGCAGCCCCCGTGCCGCCGCTGGCCGAGGAGGGTTTGGCGGCGGCGGCCCCGTCGCCGCCACCGCCGGCCGAGCAGGTGACGGCGCCGGCGGCGCCTGCGCCTGCGCCTGCGGCCCCCGTGCCGCCGCCGCGCAAGCGGGGCCGCCCGCGCAAGGACGCGGCGGTGGCGGCAGTCGAGGCGGGCGCGGCGGAGCTCGAGGGCGGAGGACAAGGAGGAGGAGGAGGAGGAGGAGGAGGAGGGTCGCCCGCGGCGGTGGCTGCGGCGGCGGACGAGGAGGACGAGGAGGAGCGGCCGGCGGCGGCCGAGCCGGCGGTTGGCGCGATGGACGGTTTACACGCCGAGGGGGTCGCGACGGGCGGGGGCGGCAAGAAGCGCCGGCGCCGGTGAAGGGGTCGCAAAGGGCAGGGATGAAAGGAGGTGCGTTCCGGTTCCGAAAACAATTCAAAAGACCACGTGAAAAGCAAGAAGCCCGCACCTCAGCCGTCGTCGTCGGCGTCGCGCCGCCCGGCGTCCGCCGCCATCGTGGCGGCGGGCGCCAAGGCCGCGGGCTCGTCCCCGCCACCCGCGAGCAGAATCCCGGCAAGCGCGAGCGGCGACGCCGACGGCAGCGCCACGCCTCCGCCCCCATCCGCCCCCCACAGAGGCCGCTCCGCCCGAGCAGCTCGGGCGGCGCGTCCTCGGCCGAGCGCGCGTACACGAAGGCGCCGCCGCGCCGAGTCCAGCTGTACTCGACCCCTCGCACCACACCCAGCAGGCGCAGGTGGGGCTGGGCCGGCAGCGCGCGAGAGGTGGCCAGCACTTGAAAGGAGGGACAGCGCGAGGCGAGCCGGCCGGCGAGCGAGCGGCAGAGCGCGGCGCCAAAGGCCGTCGTGCAGGCGTTCAAGTGGGTGCCGTTCCCGCCGGTCAGGGCGTCGAGGTCGGCGGTGGCGAGGTCGGCCAGGACGAACGCGACGGGCGCCAGGGTGACGGGCGGCGGCCGGGCGGCGGCGGCGGCGTTGCTGCCGCCGTCGTTCTTGTCGCCCCCCGTCCCCCCGTCCGTCCGTCCCCCTCCTCCTCCCCCTCCTCCTCCTCCAGCTGCTGCTGCTGCTGCTGCTGCTCCTAGCCCCCCTCTCAGCAGGGCCCCGAGCGCCGCCTCTCCCTGCTCCAGGCGCGTGGCGCCGAGCCCTACGCCGACGGCGCGCGCGACGCCGAATTCCCCGGCGACCTGCAGCACGGCGCGGCCCGTCCCGCACCCTAGGTCGACGAAGACGGGCGGCGGCGGGGCGGGCGCGTCGTCGGCTGCCCCTACCCCTACCCCGAGGGGAGCACCTCGCCGTACGTGGCCGAGCCGCCGCTCGCGTCGAGCTCGCGCCGCTCGCGGGGCGGGATGCGGTAGCCGCCGCGCGACATGAAGACCGGCTCGACCTCGTGCTCGAACACGCGGTCGATCGCCGCGGCGAGAGGGGGGGGAGGAGGAGGGGGAGGAGGAGGACGAGGGCGCCGACGGCGCGCCGCCGTTTGCACTGTACTGCTGCTGCTGCTGCTGCTGCTCGATCGCCTCGAGGCGCTGGGCCGCCAGCGACACGCGCGAGAGCAGGCGGTAGGCCCCCGTGTCGCGGAGGGCCTCGGCGGAAGAAGTGGAGGGAGAGGAGGAGGAGGATTGGGAGGCGACAGCAGGACGAGCGGCGGGCGCCGTTGCCGCCGTTGTTGCCGCCGCCGACGCCGCCACGGCGGGCGTTGCCGTTGCAGCCGCCGACGAGCGGCTAGGGGCCACCGTGCATCGCCCCGACGCACGCGCGAGGCCGAGCGCCATTCCGGCTGCGATTGGTTGGGGAAGAGAGAGAGAGGCGAGCGGCGGCTCGTTTTTCGGGGCAGGGGTGACGCTGTTCGTGCTCCCCCCGGCAACCGCCCCTCGACGCGAGAGGGACTCGGGACCAAGTAAGAGAGGGATGAATGTATAAAGGGCTCGGTTGGGTGAGGGAAGAGGAAGAGGGGGGCCCCCCATTTGTTCCCACGAGCAATTTTCGAAACGTGGATCGACCGAGCGTCCTCCGGCCCCCACGCTTTACTTTGCCGCCAGCGCCGCCGCCTCCGCCGCCGCCGCCGCCTTCTCCCGCGCCACCGCCCGCCACCCGATGTCCGTCCGGAAGTGCGCCTTGCCCCAGTCCGCCCGCCGTACCGCCCCGTACGCCCGCCGCTGCGCGGTCGCCACGTCCGGCCCCAGCGCCGTCACCGTCAGGACCCGCCCGCCCGCCGACAGCGGCGCCGACGCGTCCTCCCCCTCCCCCTGCGCGCCGCCCGCGCCGTCCGCCGCCGCCGCCGAAGTCCCCGAGTGCAAAATCTTGACGAGCTGCCGCTGCTGCTGCTGCTGCTGCTGCTGCTCCCCGGCAACAAAACCCCCGCCCCCGCACCCGTCCGCCCGCGCCTCGGCCTCGGCCTCGCTCTCGGCCCGGGCCAAGCCCGGGATCGGCGCCCCCCGCGGGTAGGCGCCGGGGTATCCGGCAGAAGCCATCACGACGGCGAGCGCCGCCTCGGGCCGCCACGCCAGGGAGACGTCGCGCAGGCGGCCCTCGCACGCGGCCAGGAGCGCCTCGAGCAGGTCGCCGTCGAGCCGGGCCATCAGCGCCTGGCACTCGGGGTCGCCGAACCGCACGTTGTGCTCGAGCAGCCGCACGCGCGGCGGCCCCGACGGATTTTCCGGGTCTGGCTTGATCATGAGGCCCGCGAACAGCACCCCGCGAAAGGGCGCGCCCTCGGCGACCATGGCGCGCGCGGTGGGCAGCACGATGTCGCGCATGACGGCCGCCTCGACTGCGGGCGTGACCACGGGCGCGGGCGAGTAGGCGCCCATTCCGCCCGTGTTTGGTCCGCGGTCGCCGTCGAGCGCGGCCTTGTGGTCCTGCGCGGACGCGAGGGCCACGGCGTCGGGCCCGTCGACAAGCGCGAAGAAGGAGGCCTCCTCGCCGTCTAGAAACTCCTCCACCACGATCTCGTCGCCCGCGGCGCCGAACGCGCCGCTGACAAGCATGGCGTCGACGGCGGCCTTGGCCTCGTCGACCGTGAGCGCGACGATGACGCCTTTTCCGGCGGCCAGGCCGCTCGTCTTGACCACGATGGGCGCCCCGACGCGGTCGATGTGGCGCTTGGCGAGCGTCGGGTCGGTGAACGACGCGTACCCGGCCGTGGGGATGCCGTGCTTGCGGCAGAGGTCCTTCATGAACACCTTGGATCCCTCAAGCCGGGCGGCGGCGGCCGTCGGCCCGAAAGCGGGGACGCCGGCCGCCTGGAGCGCGTCGACCAGCCCGTCCACGAGCGGGCCCTCGGGTCCCACTACAACCAGGCCGACGGCGTTGTCGCGGCAAAAGGCGACCACGGCGGCGTGGTCGGACGGGTCGAGCAGCGGCGCGTTGGCGGTGTTTGGCTCGGCCGCCGTGCCGGGCGAGCCCGGGCACACGAAGAGGCGGCCGAGGCGGGGCGACTGGGCGAGCTTCCAGGCGAGGGCGTGCTCGCGCCCGCCGCTGCCGACCACGAGGACGTTGGTCTTCTTGGCCGCCGGCGCGCCGCCGGGGGTCGGCGGCGCGGCGGCGGCCTGGGCGCGGAGCGGGGCTGCGGCGCGGCGGCGCGGCGGCGGACAACTCTCACGGGCGACAGGCGAGCGACGAAACTGGGCGGCGGCGGTCGCGACGGCGGGCGGCGCGCGCCGGCGGCGGGACCGAGACGACGCCAATGGGGCGCTGGGCTGCTGGGCCGCCAGGGGTGACCTCTCGCTGCCGGCGCGATGGTGCGCCGTCCCGCCAAAGGAGGAGGCGCGCGCGTGCATTGTCAAGTGTGTGTGTCGCGCGTGAGGGAAATGGGGGCGGAAAGGTCGGCGCACGTTGTGAAAAAAAGCAGGGACGCGTGATCGCGGTTCACGGGCCGTTCAGGGCATGGGGATTGGGCGCGTGGTGAATCAATGAGTCCGTTTCTACGTGCTGGTCGCGTTGGGGAGGGAAGGGATGAGAATGATGGCGGTCGTTTTGGCGTTTTGGCTCCACAGTTGTTTTCACGACACCTGGTGCGCAGTATCGAGCCGCGCGACGGCTCTGAGAGCACGTCCGTGCACATGATCTCTTCTTAAGGACCACACAACCTCCCTTGCCCGCCCACGCCCCCCCTCCACCACACCAATCAAGCCTCGAACAAAGTTTGGCCAACAATCGACGGCCCTCTCGCTTGCGATCAAAAACGCGGCCGACGTCTTTGTGTCGTCGCCGCCTTGTCGCGCTGTCACGATCAAACCACCAAAAACAGCCATGCAGGCCGCGCAGGCCCTGGCCGCGCGCCGCCGCGACGGCGAGCGGCGCCGGGCCACGCGCGACGTCGCGCTGCAGGCGGCGGCCGAGGCGCAGAGCCAGCGCCGCCGCCGCCGCCGCTGGGCGGCGGTGTTTTCCTGCTGCTCCGGCGCCGGCCGCGCCGGCGAGGAGGACGACGCGCGGCCGCCGTCGCCGTCCGCTGCCCCAACGACGCCCCACCACCACCACCGACGCTCCCCCTCCTGGCCAGAGCTCGAGGCGCAGGCGCGCGAGCTCGAGCTGGCGCAAGGCGAGGAAGGACTGCTCGTGCCGGGCGCGGCGCGGCTCGTGGCGGTTATGGCGGCCGAGCGCGCGTCGGGGGACCGCGCGCGCGCCGTCGCCGCCCTCGCCTTTGACGCACGCCACGGCGCGCACCTGGGCGCCGTGCGCACGGCGCACCCGCTGCACGCGGCCACGGACGAGGCGGCGCTGCAGGCGGCGCTTGGGGTCCCGGCCCCCCCGCCCGAGCTCCCGGCGACCGCGGCGGCGGCAGCGGCGGTGGGGGGGGCTGCGGCGGCGGCAGCGGCGGCGGCGGTTGCGGGGACGGCGGCGGGCGGCGCCGGGCTGGGGCTGCACCTGCCGCCGGCCGCGCGGCAGCAGCAGCGAGCCGAACAAGAAGAGGAGGAGTACGAGGACGAGTTGCCCACGACGCCGCGCGCCAACGAGGCGGCGCGCGTCTTGCGGGGCATGCCGTTTGGGCCCGCGTCGCCCGCGCCGCTTGTTTTGCTGCCTGCCGAGGACGCGCCGCCGGCAGGCGCGGGGCCAGACACGCCCGTCTCGCCCGGCTTGCCCGCCGCCATCTGCGGGCGCGAGCCGGACCACGCGGCCAAGGAGCCAGCCGAGCAACCGCAGCAGCAGGAGCAGCAGCAGGAGCGGCAGCGGGAGCAGCAGCAGCAGCATCAGCAAGAGGCGCCCGCGATCGGCACGCCCTCGCCGACGAGTGCTGCTGCTGCTGCTGCCGCTGCTGCTGCTGCTGCCGCTGCCGCCGACGGGGGCCCGACGCCGCCGTCTCCGCCGCCGCCCCGACGGTCGCTCGAGAACCTGGCCAGATCGTCGGGAGGAGAGACCGCCTCGCCCGAGTTTGTCACCGCCGCCTACGCCGCGCCCGTCGGCCGCGGCGGACGCGGCGGCGCCGGCGCCGGCGGCAGCGCGGCCGGCGGGTCGGGGTGCGGCTCGCCGCCTCGGCCCGCGGCCTCTGCATCCTTGTCGCTGCTGGTCCCGCCCGGCCCTAGCAGCGGCGGCGGCAGCGGCGGCGGCGGCGTCATGCCTGGCCGCGCGCGCGGCGCCAGCGGCGAGGTCCCCGCCCTGCGCGTCGTCGGCTCCTCCGTCCTTGGCGAGGGGCGGACGGAGGCGGCGGCGGCGGCGGAGGCATTTCCAGCGGCGGGGCCGGACGTCAGGCGGGCGCTGCTCCCGGCGCTCGAGGCGTCGTCGCCGGCCGCGGCCCGGCCCGGGCGGCGCAGCTGGGACGAGGTGCGCTCGGTCGATCCCCCGCGGCGGCAGCAGCAGCAGCAGCAGGAGGCGGAGCAAGGGGGCGCGGACGCGATGGCCGCGGCGGGCGAGGGGGAGGAGCAGGTGCGGGCGGCGGGGGCGCGTTGAGAGAGGCGACGGGACTGCGCGACGACGACGGCGAAGAGTTACGAGTGAACAACAACAAATTGACGACGACGACGACGATTACGAACGAGTGACGCACAGATCCCTGCCTCATTTCTTAGGGGACAAACCTGTACGCAAGCCTTTTGATTGTGTGTTTCCAGGGGTTGTAGGACCCTCACCTCGCCCCCCCCGGCCTATGTCACCTTTCTGGCCGCGGCCGCCGCGCCTCGCCCGCCCCGCCCGCCAAACAGCAGCGCGCGCACGTCGTACCCCGACGACTCGCCCGTGTGCATGCCCCTCGCCCTCTTGGGCCCGACCACGCGCATCAGCGCCCTCCCCAAGGAAGGGAAAAACTGCATCGCGTGCATCAGCAGCAGCACGGGGTGCCTAGACAGCCACGCCTCGTCGCGCCCGTACGCGGCGGCGGCAAGCACCAGGTCGGCGCAGCGGCCCGGGTCCATGCGCCCCTTTTTCGAGCGCTTGGGCGCGCCGGGAGCCGGCGGCGCCTGCAGACCAAGGGCGCCGAAGATGACGCGCGGCTTGCCCTCCTCGGTGCCCGTGGCGATGGGCCCCGGGAGCGCGATCGTCACGCGGAGCGGAGAGTCGGCGACCTCGGACGCCAGCGAGCGCAGGTAGGCCAGCAGCGCGGCCTTTGCGCCGCTGTACACGCACTCGCCGGGGCTCGGGCACACGGCCGCGGCGGAGCAGACGGCGACGACGCGCCGCGGGCGGAGGCGCCGCTCTTGCTCCTGCTGTTGTCGTTGCTCCTGTCGGTGGCCGCCGCTGCCGCCTCCTGCTCCTCCGTCTTTTGCCCCGGCTGTTGCTGTTGCTGCTGCCGCCGCCGCCGCTGCGTCTGCCCCACTGCCGCCGCCGCCGCCCGCCCCGCCCCCCTTTGCGCCCGTCAGGTAGGGCAGCGCCGCGCGCGTCAGCTTGATCGGCCCCAGCGCGTTGAGCGCAAACACGGCGCCGGCCACCGCGTCCGAGGTCTCCTCCGCCAGCGCGTGCTGCGAGCCGCCCGCCACGTGCAGCAGCACGTCCACGCCCGCGCCGCCAAAGGCCTGGTCCGCGCGCGCGGCCGCGCGCTCGAACTCCTCCTGGGTGGCGGCCGCGAGGTCGAGCGGCAGGACGAAGGCGGCGGCGCAAGGCGAGGCGCCGCCGCCGCCGCCGCCGTTCTCGTCCGCTGCCGGCGGCAGCGCCCGCGCGACGGCCTCGAGCCCCTCTCGGCTCCGCGAGGTGAGCACGAGGCGCGCCCCCCGCGCGGCGAGCTTGCGCGCCAGCGCCTCGCCGAGGCCCTGGCTGGCGCCGGTGATCCAGACGACCTTGCCGCGGAAGGCGTCCGGGGGCGCGGGGCCGCGCAGGTAGAGGCCTAGGTCGCAGTCGGCGACGGCAAAGAGGACGAGGAGGAGGAGGAAGAGGAGGGCGACCCAAGAAACGGCCGCGAGGAGCGGCGCCCCCCCGGCGCTCGCGGTCGCGGCGGCGGCGACCACCATGGCTCCGTTGCGCTGACGCGGACAGAGAGGGTCCAAGCGTGCGATGCCGGAAGGTCAGCCTGGCCGGTCGGAGGGAGACGACGACTGCAGCTGCTGCTGCGCTTGGCCGCGCGGGTGGGACGATGGAGCTGGTGTTTGCTGCTAGAAGGAGTGGTTGTGCGCGCCGCAGCCCGCGATTATCCAGTGAAGGGTGAATGCTCAGCAGTGTGCGATTGCGATCAAGCGCTTGGGAGGTGAGCACGTGCGGATCGAGCAGAGGGATTTGGGAGTTGATGATGGGAGTTGGGACCTCCTTCTTTGTCTTCCTCCCGGGAGAGGTTTCCGCCTAAAAAACCTGCCCACGCCTCCCGCAAACAGCAGCCACCTCACAAAGCACACAGCAACGCCGTCGCCCTTCCCTGCGCACACAAACACACACACACATAAACACAGAGAGTCAGGCATCGAGGCGAGAGAACAAACAAGCAAAACTCTCGACGTCTGTTTTTTCAAACCCTCCTCCTCCTGCGCGCCCCGCCCTCCCTCTCTGCCCCCGCACGCGAGCGAGCGCACAGCCCCCCGCCTCCCCTCGCAGCCCACCTTGAGAAAGCCGCGCGGCACACACAACCCCCCGACCCCATGGCCCCGCCCCGCGCGACGCGCGGCGGCGCCGCCGCCGCCGACGCCGCGCGAGACAAGGCGCGCGCCGAGCAGGAGCGCGCCGACAGGGCGCGCGCGGCGCTCGTGGTCGGCGAGGTGGACGTCGTGCTCGACTCGCACCTGCTGGTGGACAAGGACAAGCGCGTGCACGGCCGGGCCAAGCACCACGCCAAGACCTGCCACGAGCTCGCGGTGCGTGGCCCCGCCTCCTTTTTCTTCCTCTTGTTTTCTGTTCTTGTTGCCGTCGGCGGGCGGCGAAAAGCGGAAACGAACAAACAAAACACCCGCCGCCCCGTCGCCTTCACGTTGGCCTTTCCCTCACGTTTTCCCCATCGACTCAACCAAAAACAAACACGTCGTCACACAATCCAGGACGACATGGAGGCGGCCATCGCGGCCCTCGAGGGGAGCGTGCGCGCGCACCTGATCCGGCAGGACGGGCCGCGCGCGTCGGCGGCGCGCGAGCACCTGCGAGAGGTGCTGCTCGCGCGCCGGCGCCTGCGCGCGCAGGCCGAGGCCCTGGACGCCATCGCGCAGGCGACGGGGGGGGGGCTGCACTTCCAGTGCGACAAGAAGCTCAAGCCCAGGGACTGGCGCGCAAAGGTGGACGAGCGCGTGGCGGCGGCGATGGGCGCGGCGGGCGGCGGCGCGAGCGGCGGCGGCGGCGGGTGGCGCGTCGACCGCGAGCCCGAGCTGCTCTCCGCGGACAAGCTCGCGCGCCTGGCCAAGGTCAAGCTGCACGCCGGCATGGCCGACGAAGAGAGCGACTCGGACGGCGAGGGGGGCAACGACGCCGGCGGCGGCGGGGCAGGCGGCGGCGACGACTCGGACGACAGCGGCATGCGGGTCGAGCAGCGCGGCCCGCTGCGCGGCGTGCAGAACGCGCGCTGCCCCTACACGCAGAAGCCGCTGCTCGAGCTGGACCGGCCCGTCAAGGACGCGCGCGGCTACGTGTACGAGCAGGAGGCCGTGCTGGCGGCCCTGGCCGCCGCGCCCTCGCGGCTCTCCTGGCAGCAGCAGCAGCAGCAGCAGCAGCAGCAGGGCGGAGCGCGGCTCAAGAGCATGCCGCACCCCGTGGCGGGCGTGCCCGGCGACCTGACCGAGGGGGAGCTGACGGCCGCGCGCGACGTGGCGGCGCTAAAGCAACAGCAGCAGGGAGGGCGGGGGAGCAGGAGCGAGGCGGCCAAGTTTGCGCGCGACGTGCGCAAGTGCGCCAAGGCGGGCGCGACGGCCGCGGCGGTGCGCGAGCGGCAGCAGCGCGAGTCGGCGGCCGACGAGGCAAAGGGCGCGGGCCGGGGCGGCGGCAAGAACAAGGCGCCGGCCGGCAGCGGCGGCGTCGTCGCGCTCGACGACAGCGATAACGACGACGGCGAGGCCGAGGCGGCCGCCGCCGCCCCGCCCACCCGCGCGCGCTCGGCCGAGCTGGAGCTGGAGGACGAGCTGGACGAAGGCCTGGTGATCGTGGACGAGGACGGCGGCGAGGACGACGAGGAGGCGGCGGCCGCGGCCTACCTGGAGGGCGGCGGCGACGACGGCGACGAGGAGGACGCGGGCGCGGCGGCGGGCCCGCGCGGCCGGCCGCGCCGCGCGGCGGCAAAGCAGCGGCGCCCCGTCGTGCAGTCGTCTTCGTCGGAGGAGGGGGACGACGACGACGAGGACATGATCGAGGACGACGACGGGGCGGCCGCGCGCCGGCAGGCGGCGGAGGACGGCGAGGACGACGTGCTCAGCGCGTGAGAGGAGGAGGAGGAGGAGGAGGAGGAGGAGAGGGGGAAACACAAGAGACGACGGAGGATTCGTTCTTTCCGACTTGCGGCGCGAGCGTCGGCGGCCGCGGGCGACGCCCGCAACAAAAGCAGTCAAAAAGGAGTTGTGTTTCACAAAACGCGCACACAAAAAGGCACCCATCCCACATCAAACCAAGCACGTTCGCCCCTCTGCGCACTCGCACACACAGCGCAACGACGCACGTCCCTCCCCGTCAACAAAAAAACGCACAAGACAAAGCCAAGCACCGCCGCCGCCGCCCACGATGGCAGACGTTGCCGCCGCCGACGCCGCCGCCGCCGCCCCCCCGTCGCCGCGCGCCGCCGCCGCCGCCGTCGCGGCGCTCGACGCCGCCGCCTCGTCCATCGTCCCGCTCACCGAGGCCATCCAGCGCGCCGCCTGGCTCGACGCCCACCCGGGCGAGGGCCGCCAGCGCCTGCGCGCCGCGCGCCTGCGCCTGCGCCAGGCCCTGGCCTCGCTCGACGCGCTGCAGGGCGCCGAGGCCGCCGCCAACGCGTCGCCCTTTGCGAAAAGCGACGCCGCGCTCTACTCGCCGTCCGACTTTGACCGTCTCGCCGCCGCGCTCGAGTCGCTCAAGTGGCGCATGATCCAGAAGCCGGGCGGCGCGTCCGTCCGGCCCGACCCCTACTACGCCCTGCTGGCGCTCGCGCGCCAGGCACGCGAGGGCGACTGCGCCGGCGAGCGCCCCATGTGGGCGGAGAAGGGCGGCATCGATTTCGCGGGCCGGCAGGCCTTTGACGCGTGGGCGGGGCTCAAGGGCGTCCCGGCCGGGGACGCCGAGGCGCGGTACGTGCGCCTGTTCCACGAGTTCACGCCCAAGGCGCTCTTCGCCGAGGGGCGCGGGGAGCTGCTGGAGTGAATCGGCGGGCGACAAAAAGCGACGACAAAGAGACGCTTTGATCTTTTCCTTTTTTTTCTCGCTGCTGCGTTTCTCGTCTTGGGCAGGGGGGGGGACGCGCTTTTTTTTTAAATCCCGCAATGAATTGTAAATGAAAGCCAACCAATCCCCGCGGCAAGAGAGAGACTGAACACCGACACCAACATCGGAAAGGGAATCACCGCGCCCTGGGAGCCGCCCGCACCGTCTCCAAGAAGGCCGTGTCCACGCCGCTCCCGCGCACGAGCGCCACCCGCCCCGTGCGCGCGATCTCAAGCACTCCGTAGGGCTCGAGCAGCTCGACGGCCGCGCGCATCTTGTCCTCGCGGCCCGTGATCTCGACCGTCATGGTGGTGCGCGACACGTCGATCACCGAGGCGCGGAAGATCTGGACCAGGTCGCGCACCTCGCCCCGCTGCGACGGCGCGGCGCGAACTTTCACCAGCATCAGCTCGCGGGCAACGTAAGGCGTGGCGGTGATGTCCGCCACCGACAGGACGTTGACCAGCTTGCGAATATGCTTCAGCAGGGTCGCGATCCCGCCCTCGGACCCCGGCACCACCATGGTGATGCGCGAGTCGCCCGGCGTCTCCGCGGGACCGACCGCCAGGGACTGGACGTTGTACCCGCGGCGCGCAAACACGACGGTCACTTCTTGCAGGACGCCGGGCAGGTCGGAAACGGTGATGGAAAGGGTGTGCGCGGTGAAGGGCGACTTGGCCGCGGGGCTGGTGGGCGTGCCCGCGGCCGCGCCCGCGGGCGGGGACTGCACGCGCGCCGCCACGCCCGCGGCGCTCCCCGCGCCCGAGTCGTAGTCGGCGGGCTCGAGCACGTTGCTGACGCTCCACACGCCGCCGTCGTCGACCGAATCGAACGCATAGACGTCGGGTCCGCGGGCGCCGTGCGGCGCGGGCAGGGCGCCGCCCGCGCGCGGGCGGGGGAGCGCGGGCACGTTGGCGGGGCTGCCGTGCGGCGGGGGGGACGCGGCGGCGGCGGAGGAGGAGGCGGAGGGGGCGGAGGAAGAGGAGGAGGACGCGCCAAAGGGCGTCGTCGTGCCCTCTGCGCCCGCGCGCAGCCCCTGCGCGGCCGCCTGCGCCTGCGCGCGCGCCATGAGCGCGTCGCTCGAGCCGTGCAGCAGGTGCTCGCCGCGCTTGAGGCTGATGCGCCCCGTGCGAGCGACCTCGACCACCCCGAAGCGCGACAGCACGCGCTGGAAGGCGGCCGTCTTGCCCGGGTCCCCGGAGACGCACAGCACCAGGCTCGCCGCGCCCGAGCCGTCGGCCGCCTCGCCGCAGCCGACGTCGACGACGCGCGCCCGAAACACCTCTGCCAGCTCGAGCGCCTCGAGGCGGGCCGGTCCCGGCGGCACGGCCAGCTTGACCAGCAGGAGCTCGCGCTCGACGCGCGGGGCCGACGTGATGTCCTCGACGTAGCGCACTTTGACCAGCTTGCCGAGCTGCTTGACCAGGTTGGCCACGGTGCCGTCGGTCCCGGCGACGACGACGGTGAAGAGCGCGCGCGCGCCGCTCAGGCCGACGGCCAGGGACTCGATGTTGGCGCCGCGGCGCGCGAACACGCCCGCCACGCGGTTGATCAGGCCCGACTCGTCGGCCACGAAGATGGAGACGATGTGCTTGCGCTCGTCGGGCTTGAGCGGCTCGGCCTCGCGCAGGTAGACGTCGGCGCCGTAGCCGCTGCCGCTGCCCATGCTGGCGAGGGCGGGCGGGGCGGGCGCGGAGACGGGGGCGGAGACGGGGGTGGCGCTCGCCCCGGGGGAAGGGGTCTTGCCGTCGTTGCTGCTGCTGCTGTCGTTGCTGCTGCTGCTGGGGGTGGCGGCTGCTGCGGTCGAGGGGCGGCGGGCCTGGGAAGGGCGGCGGCGGCGGGACTGTCGGTTTGTTGTGGGTTCGGTGTCGAGTTGAGAAAAAGCGAGCGTGAGAGGAGGGGCAAAGGCGCGCGCGGCTCCGTCGTTGGCGACGGCGGCGGCGGTGGCGACGGCGCCGCGCGCCGCCGGCGAGCTCTCTGTCCTTTTCCTTCCTCGGGGCCGCGCTGGTCCAATCCAGCAAGGCACGGAGAGGAGGATGGTGGATCTGGTGCGCGCGCGCGTCTCCTGAGCAAAGGCGTACCTCGAGCGCGCGGGCGGATATCGGCGGCGTGCTGATGATCCTCCGCAAGCAGGAGGCCGGGGCCACCGCTGCGCCTGTGTGCGTTGTTTCCAATCAGTCGAGGCATAAGGAGGGTGAGCATGAGGTCCTGGAGCACTCGGTCGCCGGCACGCAGCTGCGGTCGCAAACGACGACGTACCGCCTGCGGGCCGCAGCGACTGCATCCTGTGCTGCTCCTCCTGCTGGTGTCGTCTCTCGCTCGCCTGCTCTCGCTCGCTTTTGCGCTTCCGGCGCGCTCAAGTTGAGAGGTGCGTACGTGATGGTGATCGCTGAGATGTTTATGTGTGTGTGGTTGTGGTTCGCGGTCACACAATTGGCAGCGGCCCTTCCTTAGGGCGCTCCTGACGAGCGACGGCGGCGGCCGTCGTCGTCGTCGACAAACGCCCTCCTACACCCCGAAACAACCCGACAAAAAAGCTCCCCTTTCCCTCACTCGTCCGCCGCCCCCCCACCCCCCGCCGCCGCCGGCGCCGACGCCCCCGACACCGCCGCCGCCGCCGCCACGATCGCCCGCGTCTCCTCGATCGCCCGCCGCAGCTTGCCCAGCGGCCCGCCGTCCGCCGCGGGCCCCGCGCCCCGCGCCCCGCCCTGCCTCGACTGCGCCGCTACGTCCTTTTCGAATGTGTCCAGCAAGCCGTTCAAATAGTCCCTGGACCCCTTGTCGCGCAGAAGCATGGCCGCCGCGTCGCCCCCGCCCTCGGCCAGCACCGCCCGCCGCGCCCCCAGGTCGGCCGCGTCCAGCAGGCGGTTGAGCAGCCGGATCTCGGGCCGCAGCGTCGCCTGCTTGGCGTCGAGCGCGCAGCGGACGGCCGCTTCGAGCCCGGCGGCCACCTCGTCGCCCTTGGCCTCCTGCCGCGCGATCTTGACGTAGGCGTCGGCCACAGCGAAGAAGACGCCGTCGATCTGGTCGGTCGATCTGGTCGCGATCGCGAGGCGCTTGTCCGGGTCGGTCTCGGCGACCAGGGCCGTCAGCAGGAGCGTGGCCGCGCGCTGGACCTCCTGGGTCTGCAGGCGGCCGCCGCCTCCTTCCTTGGGGGCGGGCGCCGCCGCGCCGTCTTTCTTCGGGGCGGGCGCCGCCGGCGGCTGCTGGTGCTTGGGCGCGCTTGAGCCAAAGCCCTTGGACGACGCGGGCGCCGTCACCGAGCGCAGCGCGCGCGCGCCAGAGAGCGCTCTCCTCGGACCCGCCACGCCGGCCATCGCCGGAGGCGGGTGTAGGAGGAGCATCGGCGTTTGGCGTTTGGGGGAGATTTGATGAGAGCAGGAGACTGGAACCTTTTTTGCGAAACGCCGATGAAGGAAGGAGAGGGGACAGGGCGCGCGGCAAGACGGGCCGTTTCTGTTGTCTGTTGATGCCAAAGACGGAGAGGACTCTCGGTGTTTCGTGTCTGGCAACGCCGAGGAGCGCCGCGCCGTGACCGAGCTCTCGAGCCGCCGCCGCCGTTCGTTTGCTGCGCCGGTCCAACTCCATCGCGGTCCTCCACGTTTGGGAGACCGCCGCTTCATCGCCGTCGCTTCATCGCCGTCGAAAAAAGCGGGAGCCCCTCTGCTCGCCTCCACTCGTAATCGCAATGTAGGTACCCGTTCGTACAACAGCTTGAGGACGAATCAATTACCATTCCCCGATCATCGACCCGCGTCCCCGTCGGATCGGCGAACCTGTTTGAACGTGGTGTCGGGAGGAGACCGGTGGACGCCCGACCCCTCCCTCTCCGCCTCCATCTCGACGCCAATGGTGACACACTCGGGCAGCTGCCATTGCGGCGCCCTCGAGTTCGAGGTGAGGAGAGAGGGGATTCATTCGTTCGTTGGAAGCGAAACGCGACACGAAAGGCGCGGCGACGCCCCCTCGTCACCTGCGCCGACGCGCGCCCCCCCACAATCCCCCCGCCCCTCCCCTCCACCCGCCCCTCGAAAAAAACAAACCACCCCGCACAAGTTCGACACGCCCACCGACTCGGCCGTCGCGTGGGACTGCGACTGCAGCCTCTGCGCCATGCGGCGCAACGTGCACGTCATCGTGCCGCGAGACAGCTTCCGGCTGAGGGGCGCCGCCGACGCCGGCGAAAACGCCTTCCTCTCCGAGTACCGATTCGGCACCAGGACGGCCGTCCACCAGTTTTGCGCGCGCTGCGGCGTGTGCGCGTTCTACCGGCCGCGCAGCAACCCGGGCGGGGTGGCCGTGACGATCTGGTGCGTGCGGCCGGGCACGCTGCGGTCGCTCGAGGTGCGCCGTTTTTGCGGCGGCAGCGACTGGGAGCGGGCATACGAGGAGACGGGCATCGCGAGGCAGACCGGCGCCGCCAAGTGAAGGGCGGGGGGCAACAGGTCGCCGTTTCGACCTTTCAATCCCTCTGGAGGGACGGATTGACCAAATGAAGAAAACGCCGCGGTCAGCCAGTCGGTCGAGCGGGCGCGCGCGGCCGGACGGCGCCGACGTTCCCGTGAAGGAGTGAAACGCCCGCGCTCTCGGAGATCACCAGCAGACATAAAACTGCAATAAATCACTCGACCACCACATCGACCAATGGAGGCCGCCCTGAGCATCGCGGCGTGCGGCCGAGCGGCCGCGCAGCCGTGCGACGGCGGCGGGAGGGCGCGACGAAACGAGGAGGAGGAAGACCACGGCCCGGACTCTGCGCCCGCGACGCAGGCCCCCCTGGTGCTCGTGACCGATCGCCTGGACACGCCCGGCGGCGCCGCAGTGTTCGACCGCGCGTGGGCCGACCTGGCGCGCATGGCGGCGACCGGGCGCGCGCAGGCGTCGCGCGTGGCCGTCCTCGCGCTCGACCGGCCGCCGGCCCTGTACCGAGCGCGCCTCTCGACGCCGGCCGACGGCGGCGGCAGCGGATGCGGCGACGCCGGGCGATGGGCGGCGGCGGCGGCTACGATCAGCGCTGCTGCGGCCGCGCGGCTCGTGCGCGTGGTGGACGGGTACAGCGATCCCTTTGGGTGGATCGGAGAAGGCGTCGAGGTGGCCGCCGACTGCCGCGCGCGCGTGGATGACCTGCGAGGCCTGGCGCGCGCGGCGACGGGGGCGGCGGCCGACAGCGGCAGCGGCAGCGGCAGCGGGCCACACGAGGACGGCGGTAGCGAGGAACAAGACCGCGCCTCTCTCCTCGTCGTGATCGACTCGCTGTCCGCGTTGCTGGCCCGGCACGCGCCCCTGGACGTGCTGCGATGGCTGGAAGCCGACGTGCTGCGCTCGCCGCGCGTCTCGGCCGTCGTGGCCTTTCTGCACTCGGACGAAGAGGCGGGGGGCCAGGGACAAGCAGCGGCAGCAGCGGCGGCGGCGGGAGGCGCGTCTGTCGGCGACGCATCCGCAAGAGCATCGTCCTCTTCCTCGTCCTGCGCGATCACCGCGGCCTTTGAAGCCCTCGCGTCGGCGTGCCTGCAGCTGCGGCCCCTGACGCCGGCGCAGAGGGACCTGTCGGGGGCGGACGGCGAGCTGCGCGTGGTGTCGCGGCGCAGAGGGCAGGGCGGCGGCGGCGGCGCGCTCGCGGCGGCGGCGGCAGCGGCGGCGGCGGCGGCGGGGGCGGCGGCGGGAGGAGGACGAGCGGCAGCGACCGCCGCCGTCGACAGCACTCGCGTATTTGGCGGCGCCGGCCGCCCCCGCGCCGAGCGCTTGCTGTACACGCTCGGGTGCTCCGGCGACGAAGAAGAAGGAGGAGGAGAGCAAGGGCTCGAGGGGCAGACGGCCGAGGGCGGGTGCCACTCCCCGCCGCCGCCGCCGTCGCTCGCGCGGTGGCTGCGCGCGCGCGTGGCGGTCGAGCCCATGCCGCGCGAGGTGGCCTTGCCCGACGCGCGCTCCCTGGCCGCGCGCGCCGCCGAGCGCGGCCTCAACAACATGCCGCGGCAGGCCGCCGCCGTCGAGGCAGGGGAGGGGGGGCGCGACAGCGACGGCGCGGGAGGGGCGGGGGCGGCAGGCAGCGGCGGAGGGCATCGCCACGACAGGCGGCCGGCTCGGCCGATCGCGGGGGCGGCGCCGGCAGCGGCGGGAGCAGCGGGGCCGCCCGCGCATCAGCATCAGCAGCAGCAGCAACAGGAGCCTCGACCGCCCCGGCGCGAGTGGGCGCCGCTCGGCCACGATGGTGGCGGCAGCAAAAGCGGCGAGCCGGCGGCGGCAGCGGGCCCGCCGCCCGCCGCGCCGCCGGGCCCCGGCCGCATTCTGTTCGAGCGCGACAGCGGCGGCAGCAGCGCCGAGAGCGGCGCCGACCCGGACGAGGACCTCGAGCTGTGAGCGCGCGAGGACGCGATAGATCCAAGTCGTGAAACGGGTCGAAACCAGATGCGTTTGCAATTTTGAACAAAAGATAAGTCGATTCCAAGATCTTAAATCAGATCCAAAAAGAGGTCGAGATCTACTCCATCGCCAAAAACTGCCGCATGCGCTCCACCATGACGGGCGGCCACCTCCGCACGCGCGCCAGCCAGTCAAAGTCGCGGTACTTGCCGCAGCCGACGCTGATGTTGCTGCACACAAACTCCCAAGAGCCCTCGGCCTCGGCGCGCCGCCCGTCCGCGTAGAGCAGCGCGGCCAGCGCCGCGCGCATGTCGGCGCTCCCAGGCGCGCGGCGCGCGACGCGCTCGGCCTCCTTGATGGCGCCCGGCTCGTCGCCCAGCTGGGCCAGCGCGAGCGCAGCGTTGCTGGCGGCGAACACGGCGCCGTCCAGCCGCGCAGTGGTCGAGCCGCCGCGGCCGCGGAAGCCGCGGGCGCCCTGGAACAGCTCGGCCGCCTCTAGGTAGGCCTGCCGCGCCTCGCGCCAGCGGCCGAGCGACGCCAGGCAGTTTCCGCGGCTGTTGAGCACGTAGGGGTCGGCGGCCGCGCCGTCCAGGGCGGCGAGTTCCGCGGCGGCGTCGTAGTCCGACAGCGCGCCGGCCCAGTCGGACACGCCCTCGCGCGCGAGCGCGCGGCCGGCCAGCAGCCGCGCGCGCGCCGTGCGCTCGCGGTACGCGGCGTCGTAGCCGCCGCCGCCGCCGCCGCCGCCGCCGCCCTCCGCTCTTCCTGCCGCGCCCTCGGTGAGCTCGGCCTGCAGCCCGAGGGCCGCGTCATAGTCGCGCAGCGCCTCCGGGAACTGCTTGTTGTCGGTGGAGGCCGCCGCCCGCATCTCCAAGAGCCGGGCGCGGTCGCCGGCCGAGCGGGGGTTGCCGCCGCTGCTGCCGCCGTCGCCGTCGTCTTCCAGGAGGCGCGTGAGCGCGCTCTTGGCGCCCTCGAAGTCGCGCGCGGCGTAGGCGGCGAAGGCCTTGGCCTCGTCCTCGCCGACGGCGACCGCGGTGTTTGCGGCGGCGGCGGCGGCGGCGGCGGGGCGAGAGACGGCGGCGGCGAGCAGGGCGAGCGTCGACGCGAGCGCGGCGCGGCGGGTGGTCGTCGGCGGCAGCGGTGGAACGGCCGCATGAGGCGGTGGCATCGGTCGGGGGGTCTGCGCCGCCACCACCACCGTCACCGGCACACGCGGTCGAAGCATCATTTGTGGTGCCTTGTGATGTGGAGGAGGGACGGCGGATTGGGACGCGAGTTTGTGGGGGAGGAGGATGGGGGATGGAGGAGAGGAGGAGAAGAATGGTGCTCTGCTTGCGGTCTCTCTCTTGATCGAGGCGAGCTCTAAAGGAGTAGGAAAGGAAAAGAGGAGGCCAATCGGGACGCTGGGATGGCTTGGAGCTGGTGCGTTGAGGACGAGGGGGCGCGATTCGGCCGGGCGTCGTTTGCCGATCGACGCGCGTCGCGCGCCGCTCGGCCGATCGCTTCGCGGCCGCCGCCGCGGACCTCCAAAATAGGCGCGCCTCCTGCCCACACACATTCCCAGACACGTAAGATTAGTCCACCGCAGCTTTTGACATGACGCATGACGCAGCTTGAACACAAAAAGCCAAACAAAAGAAGCGGGTGCACACGATGGACGGGACTGCCGAGGGGATCCAGCAGGCCGCCGCCACGCGCGAGGCCCTGCGCAAGCGCAAGCGCGCCGATGGCCGAGAGGGCGGAGGCGAAGACCATGAGGGCGGCGCAGGGGCAGCAGCGACAGCAGGAGCTGCGGCTGCGGGAGGGGCAGCAGCCGCGACGTCAGCAGCACCAGCAGCAGCAGTCCCGCCCGCGCCGTCCACCAAGCACCGCCCCCCGCCGACCTGCACGCACGAGGTGGCCATCCCCGAGGGCTACGACCCCTCGGCGTCGCCGCTCGACCCCAAGATTTACGGTGAGCGGGACAAGGAGAGAGAGAGAGGGAGACACGACGCGGCGCGCGCGCTCGCTCGCCTTCGCCGGCCCCTGACCGCGCTCTCGCTCGCTCTCTTGCACGCTGCACACGCCTCACGACCCTTTTTGCCACCCCCCGGACGCACAATCGACCACGCACCACAAAAACAGGCACCCTCGACAACCCCGTCTACTCCGGCCCGCCCGCCCGCACCTTCCCCTTCGCCCTCGACCCCTTCCAGCGCGACGCCGTCGCCTGCCTCGAGCGCCGCGAGTCGGTGCTCGTCGCCGCCCACACCTCGGCCGGAAAAACCGCCGTGGCCGAATACGCGCTTGCCATGGCGCTCCGCGAGGGCAGCCGCCTGGTCTACACCTCGCCGCTGAAAGCCCTGAGCAACCAGAAGTACCGCGAGCTCTCGGAGGCGGCGGCCGCGGGACTCGACGGCGGAAACGGTGGCGGGAACGGCGGCGACGAAAACGGCGGCGAAAACGGCGGCGGAAACGGCGGCGGCGGCAACGGCGGCGTCGGCCTGATGACGGGCGACGTCTCTGTCGGCGGAGATCGCGCGGGCGTGGTTGTGATGACGACCGAGATCTTGCGGTCCATGATCTACCGCGGCTCCGAGCTGCTGCGCGAGGTTGGCTGGGTCGTCTTCGACGAGGTGCACTACATGCAGGACCGCGAGCGCGGCGTGGTCTGGGAGGAGGCCATCGTGTTCCTAGACCCTCGAGTCACCATGGTCTTCCTGTCGGCCACGCTCAGCAACGCCGGCGAGTTTGCGGCCTGGGTCGCCCACCTCCACAAGCGCCCTTGTCACGTGGTGTACACGGACTACCGGCCGACGCCCCTGCGGCACTTTTGCTTCCCCGTGCCTGGCGGCGCGGGCATCTACAAGGTGGTCGACGAGGCGGGGGCGTTCCAGGAGGGGGCGTACGGCAAGATGCGCGCGGCGATGGCGCAGGCGGCGGCGCTGCGGCCGGGCGGCGGCGGCGGCCAGGGCGGCGGCGGCGGCGGCCCGGGCGGCGGCGGCGGCGGGTTTCGCGGCGGCGGCAGCGGCGGCGGCGGCGGCGGCGGCGGGAGGGGCGGGGCTGGGCGCGGCGGCCGGGGCCGGGGGCAGAGGGAGGCCCTGGCGACGGCCACGGCGGCGCTGATGGCGGCGGCGGCGGCGGACGACGCTGACGCGCCCGCGCCCGCGCCGGGCACGGGCGGCGTGGCGGCCGCCGCCGCCGCCGCCGCCGCCGCCGACGGCGGCGCGGGCGGCGGCGGCGGCCCGCTCTCGCGCCCCCCGCTCAAGGACGCCGAGCTCGGCCCGGAGATCGCCAAGCTCGTGCGCCTGGTTAAGGAGCGCAACTGGCACCCCCTCATCGTCTTCGCCTTCGGCCGCCGGTCCTGCGAGCGGTTCGCCCTCGAGGTCTTCAACGCGCACAGCAAGGCGGTGGCGGCGGCGGCGGCGGCCGGCGGCGCGGCGGCGGCGGCGGCGGCGGGCCTCGGCTTCAACACGCCCGAGGAGCAGGAGGCGGTCGACGTGGTGAGTCATCGTTTCATCTGAGTTTGGGTGGTGTTTCTTTGCCGCTGCCTGCCAAGGGGGGGGCGGGGGCGGCGGCAGGGAGACAGGGCAGCGAGAGGGGACAAAACACGCCCCAGCGGCGGCGAGCGCTCGGATCTCGCCCGCCCCCCCCGTTCCCGCCGGGGCGCCCCCTCTCTCTCTCTCCCCTTGACGGCGGCCCCGAAAACAACCCGACACACGCCCGCATTTGGCAGCGACCCGCGTTTGTTCTTTCCACGTCGCGGCGCACTTCACCGTGCGAAAACGCTATGCAATTGCGCGGCAACAACGACCCACGCGCTGGTTTATATAAAGCGGCCGCCCCAGTAGTTTTGCCCACGGGCAGGCCGTTACGCGACCGGCGGCCATTTTCCTCCCCGCGCCCTTTCGCATCCCTCGCCCCCCCCCCCCCCCCCCCCCGCCTTCCCGTCGTCCTCTTTAAGCTTTGTCTCTCTCTCTTTATATCTCTTTGTCGTGCGCGCGCGCGTCCCTTCCTCTCTCGGCCCTCTTAACTCGGCACGCACACCGCCCCCCACTCACGCCGGCAATGCGCAAAACACACACAAACAAATACGCCCCCATCTAAAATAAAAACAAAAAACAGGTTTTCGACAACGCCGTCGCGCTCCTGCCCGAGGAGGACCGCGCCTTGCCGCCGCTGCTGCACATGCGCGCGCTCCTGCGCCTCGGCATCGCCGTGCACCACTCGGGCCTCCTGCCCCTGGTGAAGGAGCTCGTCGAGGTGCTGTTCCAGGCCCAGCTGGTCAAGGCGCTGTTCGCGACCGAGACGTTTGCCATGGGGCTCAACATGCCCGCCCGCACGTGCGTCTTCGCCTCGACGGCAAAGTTTGACGGCACGGCCCAGCGCGCGCTGACGAGCGGCGAGTACATCCAGATGAGCGGGCGGGCGGGGCGGCGCGGGAAGGACGCGGTGGGGACGTGCGTGGTGTGCGTGGACGACGGGGTGACGGCGGAGGCGCTGAGGGACATGATGCTGGTGAGTTTTATATAGTTTATCTTTCTGTTTTTTGGGGGGCGATTGGGTTGACGGCATTTTTGGGGTTGTGCGCGGTGCGGCGTTTCGGGGGGCGCGTCGACGGGTCTCTCCCCCTTGTCGTCCCTTGCTCTTTGCGCGCGGCCCAGGCCTCCTCCTCCCTATCCTGTCAGCAAACGTATCTCGTCCGAAGACGTTTCTCCTCCCCAAGCCGACCCACGCCAATCAACAACCCCCAAAACCAACCAAACGACCAAAACATCGAAACGCCGCGCCCCAAAACAAACAAAAACAAACAACAGGGCAAGCCGTCGCCGCTGGTGTCGCGCTTCCGCCTGAGCTACTACACCCTGCTCAACCTGCTCCGGCGGCGCGAGGAGGGCGGCGCGCAGCTGGACGCGGTGGTCGCGCGGTCCTTCCAGCAGTTCCAGTTCGAGCGCGCGGCCCCGGCCATGGAGCGCGAGCTGCGCGAGGCCGAGGCGGCGCTGGCGACGCTCGGCGGCGGCGGCGAAAAGGACGGCGGCGGCGGAAAGGGCGGCGGCGGCGACAAGGACGGCGACAGGGACGGCGCCGGCGGCAGCGCCGACGGCGGCGCGGCGGCGGTGCGCGAGTACCGCGAGCTGCGCGCGGCGCTGCGCGAGCGCGAGGACGCACTGTACGCGCAGGTGCTCGCGCGCCCCGACCGCGTGCTGGCCTTTTTGCGGCCCGGGCGCGTCGTGCGCGTGCGGGACGGGCAGACGGACTGGGGTTGGGGGGTGGTGGTGGGCGTGCTGCGGCGGCCGCCGCCGCCGGGCCAGCAGCAGCAGCAGCAGCGGGAGCAGCAGCGGGAACAGCAGCAGCAGGAGGGGGACGCAAACGGCAGCGGCAAGGGCGCCGCCGCCGCCGCCGCCGCCGCCGCCGCCGCCTCCGTCGACCCGGCGTCCTACTACGTGGTCGACACGCTGCTTGCGTGCGCGCCGGGCAGCGTGGCGTCGGGCCGGCCGCGGCCGTCGCCGGCGCTGCTGCTGGCGCCCGGCGGGAGCGAGCAGCAGGCCCCCGCGTCGGCGTCAGCGTCGGCGGGAGGCGCAGCAGGAGCGACGACGACGGACGCCGCTCCCGCTGCCCCTCCCCCCCCGCCCCAGTACGAGGCCCACGTCATCCCCGTCGCTCTCCCCTTACTGCGCGGCCTGTCGTCCTTGCGCGTGGCCGTGCCGCCCGACCTCAGGCCCTCGGACGCGCGCCGCAGCGCGCTGCTCGCCGTCGCCGAGGCGGCGCGCCGCTACCCGTCCGGCCGGCTGCCGCGGCTCGACCCCGTCGAGGACATGGGCATCGAGGAGGCGGCGGCGGCAGACGAGGGTGGCAATGGCAACAACAGCGGCGGCGACGGCAACGGCGAGCCGCGCCTGTCGCGCCTGGTGCGCGAGGCCGAGGCGCTCGAGGCGCGGCTGGCGGCCAACGCCGTGTTCCGCGCCGAGCGGCTGCCCGAGGAGTTTGCCGCGCTCGCCCGCCGCGCCGCCCTGGACGCCCGGCGCGCCGAGCTGCGCGCCGCCCTCGGCGGCTCGTTGCTGGCCCGCTTCCGGCGCGAGGCGGCCGACCGCGAGCGCGTGCTGCAGAGCCTGGGGCACGTGGACGCACAGGGGGTGGTCACGCTCAAGGGTCGCGCAGCGTGCGAGGTCGACGCCGGCGACGAGCTGGTGCTTACCGAGCTCATGTTCGACGGCACGCTCGCGGGACTGGACGCGCACCTGCTCGCAGCGCTCTTGTCGTGCTTTGTGCCCGTGGAGCTGTCCCAGGAAAAGGTGGCCCTCGCGCGCGTGCTCGCGACCCCGCTGGCGAGGCTGCAGGAGGCGGCGCGGCGCGTGGCGGCGGCGTCGTCCGCCTGCGGCCTGCCGCTCGACGCGGACGAGTACTGCGAGTCGTTCCGCCCGACGCTCATGGACGTGGTGTACCTGTGGTCGCGCGGCGAGTCGTTCGCGAGCGTGTCGCAGCGCACGGACGTCTTCGAGGGGAGCCTCGTGCGCGCCGTGCGGCGGCTGGACGAGCTCATGCAGCAGCTGGCGGCGGCGGCGGCGGCCGTCGGCGACGGCGCGCTGCGCGCCCACATCGACGCCTCGGCGGCCACGCTGCGGCGCGGCGTCATGTTTGCGGCGTCGCTCTACATTTGAAGCCGTTTCGTTGGTTGGTTTTAAGGGCCGTTCTATGCCGTGTGTTTGACACGCGCCTATGTCTAGTTGTGTTTGTAAGCCGATGAGAGGACGACTCTTTGTCATGTTTTGAGTCCAAAAGGCGTTTCGCTCCAATTTTCCGAATGAAAGGGCCCTTTCTTTCGCAAGCGACGACGCCGACAAACGAGCGCCGGCTCCCAAACCCTCCCGCTCGTTTCCGCAGCCAGGAAGAACGGCCCTTCTTCACGCGCTCCTGAATGTCACGCCGCATCTCCCCCGGGCGGCAGCGAGAACCCGGGCAGCCCCTCGGCGTCCCGGTCGCCGGCGTGCTCGAGCGCCGCCGGAACAAACGCAGACAGGTCCAGCTCGCCCCCCCCGCCCCCCGCCTCGCTCCCGTCGCATCCTTCGCCCTGCCCGCCGCCCCCCGGGGGAGAGGCCTGCGCCCCCGCGGCCCCCGGCGCGGGCAGGCGCACCCTCGTGCGCAGGTGGTTGGCCCACACAAACTCGGCGAAGGGCCGCCCGGACTTCTCAAAGCCGCCCGCGCGCCGCACGAGGCCCGCCAGCGAGCGGTAGGGGTCGTCGCGCAAGCCTGCGACGGAGGAGGGCAGGCGCGACGGCAGGTCCGCCCAGTCGACGGGCTCGCCGCGCTCGTCGTGCGGCCAGAGGCACCCGTCGTGGCGCATGGCGGCCCAGAAGGCCGGGTGCTCCGGGCCGGCGGACGGGGCGGCGGCGGCGGCGCCAGAGGGGGCGTCGGCGGCGGCTGCCGCAGCGGGAGGGGCTCCGGCGGAGGCGGCTGCCGCAGCAGGGGGGGCTCCGGCGGAGGCGGCTGCCGCAGCGGGAAGGGCTCCGGCGGAGGCGGCTGCCGCAGCGGGAGGGGCGCCGCCGTCTGCCGCAGCGTCCGCGGGCGGCGACGAGTAGTCGCGCACGACGGCCGCGTAGCAGTCCTCCACGCCTAGGCGGTGCAGCGCGGACGCCAGGTGGTGGTGATCGATCAGGTACAGGGGGCCGGCGGGGCAGGCGGCGGCGGCGGCGGCGGCTGTGGCGGCTGTGGCGGCGAGAGGGCCGGCGCCGGCGGCCGTTGCCGCGCCCTCAGCTCCCGCCCCCGCCTCCGCCCCTTGCCGCTGCGGCCCGCTCGCCGGGCTCGCCCCCCCGCCCGTCGCCCACGCTGCCCCCGCCCCCGCTTCAGCCCCAACTGCCCTCATCCCCGCTGCCCCCGCCCCCGCTGCCGCCGCCGCCGCCCCCGCTGTCGCCGCCAAGGGCGAGGGCGCCGAGGGCGCGGGCCCCCGCACGCAGGGCACGGGGTGCGCCCGCAGCCACGCGTCGAGCGCCCCCTCGCCCCCGGCGGCGCGCTTCCTGGCGACCTTGGCGGCCTTGAGCCCCACGCTGTAGGCGCCGACGGCCAGCTGCGTCGGGCGCAGGCAGAGGACGGGCACGCGGATCAGCTCAGCGTCGCTGCCCACGACGATCGACGGGTTGTCCCGGCCCTCCCACCGCTCCTCGGGCGCGTCGGCGGCGCCGGGCGCCGCGCTCGCGGAGCGGACGCGGGCGGGGGCGCGGGCGGCGGGGCACGAGGGCGCGCCGGTGACGCCGCCGCCGCCGCCGCCGCCGCCGCGGGCGGGCGGTGTTGCCGCGGTCGGCCACGACATGTGCGGGACGGTCGGCGAGGCTTCGCGGCCGTGCGCGGTGAGGAGGAGGAGGAGGAGGAGGAGGAGGAGGAGGACGGGAGGGAGACAGCGAGACACGAAGGGGAACAACCCTGATTTTCCGCGCATGTGCGCGCGCGGCAGTCTAAAGCAACTGCTAAAGGAGGATGTAAATTGCCGGCGGCGCAGAGAGGAGTGGGGTTGCACGCTTTGAAGTAACAGAGCGGTGGCAGGGCGCCGCGTTCCAAGTTTCGCGACGCCGACTTCGACGCCGACGCCGCGCGCCGCTCCTCGTATCTCTCTCTCTCTCTCTTGCCAAGGAAGACACCAGAGTCGCGCGCCCCTGTGTGCTCCTTCCCCTCAGTCGCAACGACATGAGCACAACACGCATCCCGACGTCGAGCGCACTCACACAAACGTCGACAAGACGCTCTCGCGCAACAGTCAACACGACGACACACAAGCTCCGCACTTGCTCGCTCGCTCGCTCGCTTTCCCCCCCGGCGTGAACTCAACAAGAGCGCTGCCGTCGTCGTTCCCCCTCCGCCCGCTCGCTTTGCACATGCCTCCTGCAGTTTCCCGGTCATTTTGCACATATCAACATGCCGGCGTACAAGACCTGAAGACAAACAAGCAACAGACCAGCAAGGAAATGGCGGCCGCAACAGCGACACAAATAGCAGCAGCCGGCGGCCCTGGCGGCGACATCAACGACGTTTCGCCCGTCTACAACGCAGTCTCGAGCGGCGCCAGCGAGGAGGAGCTGCGGCGCGTGATCGAGGAGTGCGCGCAGGGAGACAATCGGCGCCGCGTGCAGGCCGTCAACCACAGCTCCACCGCGACCGAGACGCCGCTGCAGGCCGCGCACCGCCAGAAGCGCGGCGACCTGGTCGGCGCGCTGGTTGAGGCCGGCGCCGACGTCGGCGACATCTTTGGCGGCCGCACGCTCACCCCCTTTGCCGTCTGCATCGCGTACGGCCAGGTCGAGAGCGTGCGCGCGCTGCTGCGTGCTGGCCACGACGTCAACGAGAAGATCGATTGGAGCCCGTCGTACAGCCCAAGCAATGCTTTCTGCACCCCCATCCACTTTTGCCTGGCGCCGCCGCCGCTCGGCCTCCCCTCCGACCGTGTCGTCGCATCCGACCGTGTCGTCGACAAGACAACGATCGGAGCGCCGCAGATCGGCTGCCTCGAGGTGCTGCTGCGGGAGAGGGGCGTGCAAGTCGATGCACGAGACTCATTCGAAGCCACGCCGATCATATGGCTCGCGCAGTACGGCTCGACCTACGACGACGACGAGGAGAAAGCCGCGCGCGACCTGCTCGTCTCGGCGGGCGTGCTCACCTCGGGCGTCTTCGACAAGATCGGGTGGTCGCCGCTGATGGTAGCGGCCGAAGAAAACCACGTCCGCCTCGCGCGCTCCCTGATCGAGGAGGCGGGAGCGCCCGTGGACGAGCGCGACCCGCGCGACGGCTGCACCGCGCTGCACTTTTGCAAGGGGGCAGAAATGGCGGCGCTGCTGCTGGACGCAGGCGCGGCCGTCAACGCTCTGGCCAACGACGGCGGGACGCCGCTTTTCCAGTCCGTTGGCAGCGGATGCATAGTGGCTACATGCCTCCTGCTGGACCGAGGCGCTTCGGTTGACGTAGTCGACGAGCATGGATGCACGCCCCTGATCATGGCGTGCCATCACCGCGGCTGGCTGCGCGACGAGGCAGGCTGGCCGCTCTTTCAAGAGATCCTGCGCCGTTCCTCTGCCGAAACGCGTCGCGCTCAATTGGGAAACACCAGCGCGGTCGACATACTAGAAATTTACTTTGACGAGACCGACCCGCAGTCCGAGGAGGAGGACCTGCGCGTGCAAAAGCGGTGCTGCTGGGCGATGGCCGAGCTGCAGGCGTCCGGCGCGCCATTGCGGCCGGACCGCGCGGCCCCCGTGCTCCCGATCGCGGCGTCGCTGAGCGCGGGCCAGCACGCCGAGCTGGTCGCGCGGCGTGCCGCGCTCAGCAGCTGGCGCGCGCACGAGACCTTTGTCGGTCTGTCGCTGGACGTCGAGGAGCTGTGGGAGGCGGAGCGGGAGGCGGAGGAGAGGCGGGCGCGCGTGGCGGCGCTCGAGTTGGAGCTGCAGGCGCTGGGGTCTGGGACGGACGACGGAAGCGGCAGCGACGGTGACAGCAGCAGCAGCAGCAGCGGCATCAGCAGCGGCGAGGGTGATGACGAAGATGGTGAGGAGAGCAGCGAAGGCGAGGGCGAGACCGAGGACGACGCGGAGAGCGAGAGCGAGATCGAGGGGGCGGCAAGAGCGGCGACGGGCGACGGCGGCGAGACATCTGTGCGCAAGTGAGGTCCAGGACCCTGGGGACGCGCCGGTCACCAAGGACCAAGAGAGACACGCTCAGCAAGCTTGAAGCATGATCGTCATCACAAAAAAAGAGGCCGCATTGCAACCACAGCAATCAATCGATCGATCGATTTGCGCGCTGCCGTCCTCTCACAGAAACGCGTCCTTGGCGCCCGACAGGGCCACCGTCGCCCGGTCACAGAAACGCGTCCTTGGCGCCCGACAGGGCCACCGTCGCCCGGTCACAGAAACGCGTCCCAGGCGCCCGACAGGGCCACCGTCGCCCGGTCACAGAAACGCGTCCTTGGCGCCCAGGGCCACCGCCGCCACCTGCCCGGCGTTCCACAGGCCGTGGAACAGCAGCGGCGCCGCCAGGTTGCCGCCCGACCGCAGGTAGAGCAGGTCGCAGCACGCGCCCAGCAGCGCGAGCGAGGGCGCCGCGCGCGGCGACAGGTGCAGCGCGGCAAAGCCGAGCGCGCTGGCGGCGACGGCCGCGCGGGGGGTCGCCACGCGCGCGAGCGACGCCAGGAAAAAGCCGCGCCAGAACACCTCCTCCCACACAGGAGCCAGGACGCCGCTGGCGAACGCGTGCGCGACCACGGACGGCCAGTCGCCGGCCTCGGCGGCCGCGCGCACGGCGGCGGCAAACGACGACGAGGCATATGCCGAATCAGACGAGGATGAGGCGAGTGGGGCGGCGCCGCCGTTGGAAAGGGCCGCGGCGAGCCCCCCGGCCGCGTCTAGCGCGTGCGCGGCGGCGGTGGACAGGACGGGCTCGGCCAAAGGGAAGGCGACCGCCGCGGTGACGGCCGCCTGGACGAGCCAGTAACGCGCGTCTGTCCCCGAAAGCGAGGCGGACAGCGCAAAGGGCGGCCGTCGCGCGCGCGCCCGCGGCCCTCGCCCGTCCGCCGTCGCCGTCTCTGCCGCGCCCTCCGCCGCCGCTGCCGCCGCTGCCGTCGCCGCCGCCGCGCGCTCCAGGTCCGGCATGAGCGCCACGTACACGGCGCCCGGGATCAGCCCCGCCAGCAAGCCCTCGCGCGCCAGGTGCGCCAGGGCGAGGGCGCGCCGCCCGCCGTCGGCGGCGTCCGCGTCCGCGGCGGCGGCGGAGGCGGCGGCGGAGGCGGCGGCGGCGGCGGCGGCGGCGGCGGCGGGCGTCACCCAGAGCGCGTCGGCGGCGCCAAAGGCCGCCGCGGCGAGGGCGGAGAAGCCGGCGACGCGCAGCAGGCCCGGGGGACCCCAGGGCGCGCGCGGGAACTCGTCCCGGACGCGGCCCCAGAGCCGCGCGTCGAGCAGGAACCACGCGGACGGGCGGGGGCCGCGCGCGAGGGGCGTCGGCGCCGTCCCGCTCGGCGTCGGCGCTCTCGGCGTCGGCGTCGGCGTCGGCGTCGGCGCGCCTTCGCGCGGCAGCGCGCTCCTTCTTCGTCGCGAGACCGTCTCAACGCGGCCCGCTCTCCTCCTCCGCGCGCTGGTCGCAGCTGGCGGGGCGCAGGCCGCCTGCACGCGGTCGCGCCATCGGGCGACGCGCGAGAGCATAGGTGGGGGGGATCAAACCAAGGAGGGAGGGAGTCCGCGCGGCGCCACGCCTCTACGTGTGGATGCGAGCGAGACTCCTAGGGAGAGAGGGAGCGAGAGAGACAGAGACTGGGGAGGGGGAAGACCGCAGGCAGGCAACAAGTACCGCCGCCGCCCCTAGATCGCCGCCGGCCCGACGCCCCCGAACATCGCCCGCACGCGCGCGTCGGCCCCCCCGCCGCCCAAAGGAAGGGAGGCCGCCGCCGTCGCCCCCGCCCCCGCCGCCGCCGCCCCCGCCGCCAGCCGGGACATGAGCTCGACCGCCGGCGCCGCCCGCTGCGCGCGCGTCCGGCGGTCGTACGTCTCGCGCTGCTGCCGGACCGAGTGGCCCATGTAGACGGCCAGCGCCTCCATCTCGGGCTCGCCCGTGCCCTGCGCGCGCAGGTGCGTCACGACCAGGTCGCGCGTCAGGTGCGGGTTCATGGGCCGGCCCGTGCGCACGAGGGCCGTGTGGCTGAACAGCTTGTACAGGCAAGAGGCGGTCAGCGGGCGGCCGCCGCCCGACGCGCTGACGGTCGTGAACAGGAAATCGTGCGCGGGCGCCAGGTGGCGGCGCCACTCGTCGACGTAGGCCTCGAGCTCAGGGTACAGAGGGGGAGCCAAAACGAGGGGCGGGCGCGCGCCGTAGAGGCGGCCGGTCTTGTAGTCGCCGGCGCCGTGCCGCACGATCCAGCGGTAGGGGGGCGCGGCGGCGGCGGGGTCGCCGTCGCCGGAGCCGACGGCGCCAGAGGGCTGCTGCGCCGCCAGCAGCGGCTCCTTCACGAGCGTGTGGCCCACGCGCAGCTCGCGCAGCGTGCGCTGGCGGTCCGGCACGCACGCCAGGATGGCAAAGATCAGGTAACGCTGCAGGGACGAGGCCACCTCGCGCGGCGAGCGAATCTCGCCAGAGGGCGTCAGGCCGGCGCACTCTCGCCGCAGGTCCGACACCAGCCCTGCGTACTCGGGCCAGGTGAGCCACTTCTTCGACTCGTCCGACACCAGGGGGCAGCGGCGCGTCTGCTTGAAGGCGGCGCCGGCCATCGCGCGCACCTCGAGCAGCACGGGCGGGTCGTCCGGCGCCGCGCCCGCCGCTGCCGCCGCTCCCGCTCCCGCCGCCGGTCCCGCCGCCGCCGCCGACGCCCCGGCCTCGCCCCCCGCGTGCTGCCCCGCGCCATCGCCCCCGCCGCCCCACAGGAACCGCACGGCGTGCGCGGCCGACATCATGGCGTTGAACACCGTGCGCGCGTTGGCGCCGCGCTCGCGCTCCAAAAAGTCACGGAACTCGAACAGCAGCGCGGCGCCCTCGCGCTCGCGCGAGGGGAAGAGCTGGCGCAGCGAGGTCACGGTCGAGGGCAAGGAGGCGGGCGAGGGGGACGAAGAACCTGCCGCCGCCGCCCCCGGCTTCCCACCCACCCCCCGCACCCGCGCCAGCCACCCGAGCATCAGCCGCAGGTACCGCACGGTGCCCTGGTGCGTGGCGCGGGCGACGGGCGCGCGCCGGCGGCCGAGCGTGCGCTCGGTGCAGAAGCGCTCGAGGGCGGCGAGCTCGGCCGCCAGGTCCGGGTGCATCTCGCGCTCGAGGAGGCCGTAGGCGTGGCGCGAGGGGGAGCGCGGGGGGGCAGGGGGGAGGGAGGAGGAGGGGGAGGAGGACAAGGAGGCGCCGTCGCCGCGCCCGTCGCCCGTGTCGCCGCCCTCCCCGCCGCCGCCGCCGCCGACCCAGCTCGCGCCCGGCGCCTTGCGCGTGACGCGCACCGACCCGCGCTTGAAGGCGCGGCGGCGGGGCGGGGCGCGCCGCTTCATGATGTCCGGGTCGAGCGGCTCTTCTCCAACGGTGGCGGGGGCGGCGGCGGCCGACCGCGGCGCTGTCTCTGCCGCCCCCGAAAGACGGTCGGCGGCGGCGTCCGCCTCCTCGACGGCGGCAGCCGCCGCCGCGCGCACGCGCAGCGGGGCGCCGAGCGCGGCGAGGTCCTGCGGCGACAGGGCGGCCACGTCGCGCGCCGAGGTGTACCAGTTGTCGCGCAGGCGCTGGGCCAGGGCGCGCTCGGCCTCGCCCGGCTGCCGCCCGGCCGCGCGCGCGGCGCCGAGCACGAGCGACAGCACCTCGTCGTCCTGCGCTCGCTCGCCCGCCGCCGCCTCGCGGTCGGCATCGGTTTCGTCGGCGTCAACGTCGGCGTCGGCGGCGGCGTCGGCGACCGCGATTGTTGCTGTAGAGCCGCCGTCCGCTGATGATGCTTGGATCGACGCTTGATCCGCGTGTTGACCGGAGGAGGCGCTCGCGCGCGCCGCGACGGACGGGCGGACCAGGAGGGAAACGGACGACGGGTCGCACTGTCGTGCGTGCTCCAGACTGCTTCGCGCGTCCTCCTCGATCGGCGGCCGCGCTCGCCTCCGCACCGGGATGCGAGGGATCACGCCGGCATGCAGCTGGCGCTGATGTTGGCGCGCACCGACAGGGACGCCGCGGAGCAGCATCGAACTATTTGATCGGGTGTTGTATTTTTAGAGACAGGAGAAATTTCGTTCAGGCTCCAACAGCCATCACCGGTGCGTCTCTGTATGTAGCGCAGCAACTTAAGGGGTGGGATCCGCTGGCAGTACGTGTTGGCCTGTGACTCTGTGATAGGCAAAAGAGCGACGCGCGGGGCGACGCCCGACCATCGATCGCCGGCGTCGTTGGCGTCGTCGCCCCGACGGCGGCGGCGGAGAGAGGCGCCTTGCGTCTTCGTCGGCGGCGCCCTGTGGCTCCGTTTGGCGGCGCTCGAGTGGGAGCTGCAGGAGCTGAGGGCGAGCAACGGCACCGATGGTAGCAGCGACGAAGACAGCAGTAGCAGCAGCGAGGGCGAGGGCGGGGGAGGAGCGGCGGCGGGCGGCGACGGCCGCGCGGGGGGCGCCAAGCTTGGAGCGCTCCAACACAATTATGTTTTGCGTGAGATGTAGTTTTGAGTTTTGTTCGTCATGTTGGACAGCATCGCGCATGATAGATTATCGCGCACGCGAAGCACAGACTCACGCCCAACGTGAAAGACACATCGGAAAAGAAACAAGACGCCGCCGACCCTCTCTCGCTCGCTCGCTCAGTCGATTGCGCGTCGAACAACACGAACGGCGCGCGCCCTTGTTGTTGACTCTCGGCCTCTCACACAGAACCACAACACAAACAACAGATGCATTCCGACGGAAGGGCGCACACAAACAAGGCCAAGACGAGACTCTTGGCTCAACACTCGACACAACAGAGACGCAAAAGCAAACACAAACTGAGAGCAGCAAAAGCTCCGCGGTCGCTGGCTCGCTCCCGTCCTCCCCACCACCTCTAAAAAACGACAGGAGCACCGCCGCCGTCGCCGATCCTTTCTCCCCCCTCCGCCCGCTCGCCTTGCAAGCGCCCCCAGCAACTGCCCAATTGTTCTGCACACCCCCCCACCTGTCTGCGCATCAACGTTCGGGAGCAAAAAACAACCAGCAAGCAAATGGCGGCCGCAACAGCGACGACAGCAGCAGCAGCCGGCGGCCCTTGCGGCGACGCCGACGATGTTTCGCCCGTCTACAACGCGGTCTCGAGCGGCGCCAGCGAGGCAGAGCTGCGGCGCGTGATCGAGGAGTGCGCGCAGGGAGACGACCGGCGCCGCGTGCAGGCCGTCAACCGCGGTGATACGCCGCTGCAGGCCGCGCACCGCCAGAAGCGCGGCGACCTGGTCGGCGCGCTGGTCGAGGCCGGCGCCGACGTCGGCGGCATCTTCAACCGCAAGGTCACCCCCTTGGCCGTCTGCGTCGCGTACGGCCAGGTCGAGAGCGTGCGCGCGCTGCTGCGCGCCGGCCACGACGCCAATGAAAATGTCGGGTGGCGCCCGTGGTACAGCTCAGGCGATGATGTTTTCTGCACCCCCGCCCACTTTTGCCTCGCGCCGCCGCCGCTCGGCCTCCCCTCCGACCGTGTCGTCGGCTACAACAAAAAGATCGGAGAGCCGCAGATCGGCTGCCTCGAGGTCTTGCTGCAAGAGGGCGGCGCGGACGTTGATGCACGAGACTTTAACGGCGACACGCCGATCTTTCTGCTTGCACAGTTTGGCTCTTCCTACAACGACGAGGAGGAGAAAGCCGCGCGCGACCTGCTCGTCTCGGCGGGCGCGAGCACCTCGGGCGTCTTTAACATGGACGACGCTCTCTCGCCGCTGATGATGGCGGCCGACTTCAGGAGCACCCGCTTCGCGCGCTTCCTGATCGAGGAGGCGGGGGCGCCCGTGGACGAGCGCAGCTCGCGCGACGGGTACACCGCGCTGCGCTGTTGCGCGGGCGTTGAAATGGCGGTGCTGCTGCTGGACGCGGGCGCGGCCATTGACGCTCGGGATTACGACGGCGAGACGCCGCTTTTCAATCAGGTTTACTGGGAAGAGATGGCGACTACACGCCTGCTGTTGGACCGAGGCGCTTCGGTTGACGTAGTCGACGAGCACGGATGCACGCCCCTGATCATGGCTTGCGATAGCAGCTCATGGCTGCGCGACGAGGGCTGGCCGGTCTTCCGGGAGATCCTGCGCTGCTCCTCCGCCAAAACGCGTCGCTCTCTGCGTGGCGGCAAGAGCGCGGTCGACGTCCTGGCGAAACGTCTCTACCAAGACGGCTTATCGTCCGATGAAATCAGCGAGGTCGACGAACCGTCCGCGGAAGAAGACCCACGCGTGCAGAAGCGGTGCTGCTGGGCGATGGCCGAGCTGCTGGCGTCCGGCGCGCCATTGCGGCCGGACCGCGCGGCCCGCGTGCTCCCGATCGTGGCGTCGCTGAGCGCGGGCCAGCACGCCGAGCTGGTCGCGCGGCGTGCCGCGCTCAGCAGCTGGCGCGCGCACGAGACCTTTGTCGGCCTGTCGCTGGACGTGAAGGAGCTGAGGGAGGCGGAGCGGGAGGCGGAGGGGAGGCGCGCGCGTGTGGCGGCGCTCGAGCGGGGGCTGCAGGCGCTGGGGGCCAGGACAGACGACGGAAGCAGCAGCGACGGTGAAGGCAGCAGCAGCAGCAGCGGCAATGGTGAGGACGCCGATGGTGAGGACAGCAGCGAGGGCGAGGGCGAGGGCGCGGGCGAGGGCGAGGGCGAGGGCGAGGGCGAGGGCGACGCGGAGAGCGAGAGCGAGAGCGAGGGGGCGAGAGGAGCTCCTCTCGAGGGCGGCGAGGAGGGGTGATCTGTGCGCGAGCGAGCTCAAGGACACGCGTCGGAATCCGACAATCATAAGAGATGTGTTCAGCAAGCTCGAAGCATGATCATCGTTACGATAACAGAGGCCGCATCTCGACCACAGCAATCAATCGATCCATCGATTTGCGCGCCGTCATGTGTTGCGACGAGGCCCGTCGGACGAGCGGACGCCCCTCGAGGGCGAGTGCGCACCTTTTTCTTCATGGGATCTTCTTTGCGGCGACCAAGCCTCCCCCCCCCTGGCCAAACACGGCCATCCGCCTCATCGCCTCGATCGCGTCCGGGTGCGCCGCCAGCTCGGGCATCAGGCGGTGCAGGTAGTGCTGGAAGGACGGCACGCGGCGGCGCGAGCTGCGCGTGCCCCCGCCCGCGCCGGCCCACCCGCCGCCGCCGCCGCCGCCAGCGAGCGCCGCCGCCGCCGCCGCGCCCTCGGCCGCCGCGACCCTCCGCACCTCCTCGCTCCGCGCGACAGCGCCGCACGCGGCCGCGAGGTCGAGCTGCGCGTCGCGCCCGCGCACGCACGCCGAGGGGAACATGAGCAGCACGGCGCGCGCCGCGGCGCTCAGGTCCTTTGGCGTGGGCTCGGCGAGCGCGGCGCAGGCGCCGGGGGCGGCGGCGAGCTGCGCCGCCGCCGCCGCCCCGCCGACGTTCGCCCCGCTGACGCTCGTCGCGCCCGCTCTTGCCGCATTCGCCCCAAACGCCGCCGCTCGAACGATCTCTGCCGCCGCCGCGCACGCCACGGGCACGCCGCCGCACGCGGCTGCCCAGCGCGCCTCGGGCGCGTCGAGGCCCTCGGCCTCGGCCTCCTGCAGGGCCTCGGCCGCGGCGCCCGGGGCGTACCCTTGCTGCCCGCGCAGGGTGAGCGCGGCCGCCCAGCGCGCGGCGGGCGGGCAGAGGCGGGCGAGGCCGCAGCCGTCGCCGCCCCCGCTGCTGCCGCCGCCGCCGCGCGCGACGCGGACGCCCGCGCTTTCGAGCGCCTCGTCCGTTGCCAGCGGGCCCGGGTTGCGCCAGGGCAGCGGGGCCAGCGAGGCGAGCGCGGCCAGCTGCTGCGGCCAGGGGCGCGCGCCGAAGGCGGCGGGCGGGACGGCGTCGCGGGGCGCGGACATGTGATCGGCCACGGAGAGCGCGTCGGCGGCGAGGGCGGCTTGCTCGAGCGAGGCGAGGCAAGCTTCCGCCGCCTCCGCCGCCGCCGCCGCCGCCGCCGCCGGCTCCCGCTGCTCCTCGCTCGAGGCGGGCAGGAAGGAGCGGAGCGGGGGCGGCGCGCGGGCGGAGCACGCGGCGAGCTCGGCCTCGGCCGCGGCCAGGGCGGCGAGCGGCGCCTCGAGCATGGACGGCTGCTGCGGCGGCGCCCCCTGCTGCTGCTGCGGCGGCTGCGGCGACGCCGACGACCGCCCGGCGGCGCCTTGCTCGCCTCGCGTCTCGCGCTCGCCGGCCTCCTCCTCCTCCTCGCTCTCGGTGGCGGCAGCCGCTACGACGACAGAGAGGCGCACGCGCACGGCCGCGCCGTCGTCACCGTCTTCCGTCGGCTCGAACACGACGCGCACCTGTCCGGGGGCGCTCGGGGCCTCGCCGCGGCCGCCGCCGCCGCCGCCGCCGCCGCTGCTGCCGTCCTCGGTCGTCGCCTCGTTTGTGTCGGGCGCGGCGGCGGCGGCGGCGGCGGTGGCGGCGGCGGCGGCGGCGGCGGCGAGCCGGCCCTCTCGCGCCGCGCGCGCCGCCGCGAGGGCCGCGAGGGCCAGGGGCACGCTCCCGCGGCCGCGCGGATCAATGTCGTCATCCTCGTCCTCGATCGGGTCGGAGGAGGCGTCGGCGCGGGCAGGGGAGGGAGCGGCAGGGGACGGCGCAGTCGTCGCCTTGGCGCCGCCGCGCCCGCGCCCCCGCCCGCGCCCCCGGCCGCCCCGCCCCCGGCCCCCGCCGCCCCCGCCGGGCCCCTGCAGCGCGCGCCTGAGGCGCTCCTCGGCGCGCCGCGCGGCGTCGATCTGCAGGTGGGCCGCCAGCACCGCGACAAGGGCGCAAGACCGCTCGGCCCGCCAGCGCAGCACCGCCGCCACGCGCATTTTGCTCGCGACCGCGATCGGTCCGCCGTCGTCGTTGTCCTCGTCGCCTGCGCCGCCGCCGAAGCCCCCGCCACCGCCGCCCACGCACCGAGGCGCCAGCTCATGCGCCAGCGCCGCCCAACGCGAGAGCTGGTCGCCGCATGCAAGCGCCCAGCTCCACCGCGGCAGCCAGGGCGCCAGCGGCCGAGCGACCACGGGCAAAGACGAAGAAAGGGGCGGCAAAAGAGGCGTCGGCGGCGGCGCCGCCTCCGCCTCCGCCGCCGCCGCCGAGGGCGCCCAGAACTGAGCGGCAAACAGGGCGGCCCGGACGTCGTGCCCGCACGCGTCCGCGAGCGACGCGAGCTCGCCCAGCGGCATGCGACGCCCCTCGGCCGCGCACACGAGCGCCAGCAGCCTCAGCAGGGCGAGGTGGGGCGCCCGCCGCACGCGCACGCACTCGAGGTCGCCGCCGGCCGCTGCCGCCTGCAGCGCGGGCGGCAGCGCCGGGCCGTTGAGGCAGAGGACGATGGGCCGCTTGCTGTCGGCAATCAGGGCGGCGAGCGCCGCCAGGAAGCCGCGGTCGGCGTCGAGCACGGCGTCCGCGTCCTCGAAGAGCACGACGGACAGCTCGGGGACGCCTCCGGGGCCGGAGCCGGGCGCGGGGGAGGGCGAGGGCGCGGGCCGCTTGCTGGGCTTTTGCGCGCGGCCGACGGGCGACGGGGGCGGCGCTGCGGACGACGGCGGCCCTGCTGCTGCGCCTGGCGCTGCCGCGGCCGCGGCCGCCGCCGCCGCCGATGCCGCCGCCGTTGCGCCCTCTCCTCCAGAGTCCGGGGCGCGCCGCTTGCTGCCGGCAAAGGCGGCGAGGATCCCTCCCGGTCGCGTCTTTGCCGCGGCCGCCTGCGGACGCCCTTTTGGCGGTGGTGGCTGCTTGGCCGGCGGAGATGCCGACTTTTTGCCCGGCTGCTGCTGCAGCTGCTGCTTGCCGCCGCCCGCGCCGCCGCCGCCCGCGCCGCCGCCGCCCGCGCCGCCGCCGCCCGCGCCCAGGAGCGCCGCCGCGTCGGCCGCCGCCCGCGTCAGCCGCTGCGACTGCGTCGCCTCGCCCACAAGCCGCAGCAGGGCCGCGCCCGTGCGGTCGGCGCCCGGGTTGACCTCGAGCACGCGAAACCCCAGCTCGCGCGCGGCCGCGTACACGGCCGCCGTCTTGCCGGCGCCGGGCGGCCCGAGCAGGGCGAACGCCTTGGCGCAGCGCGGCGCAGCGCGGCGCTTCTTCGTCCTCCGCGCTTTCTTCCCGTCGTCGCCGGCCTTGCGCCCGCGCCGCTTCCTGCGCCCGGCGCGCCGGCCGCCCCCCTCGCCGTCGTCATCGCCGCCGTCCGATGAGTCCTCGTCCTCGTCGTCCTCGTCCTCCTCCGACTCGATTTGGTAGTCGCCGTCGCTGCCGGCCGCCGCGGCGGCGGCGGCGGCCTCGGCGGCGAACGCGGCGGCGTACTCGCCGCCGGCGGCGCGGGCCACCTCGGCGGCGGCGGCGGCCTCGGCGGCGAACGCGGCGGCGTAATCGCCGCCGGCGGCGCGGGCCACCTCGGCGGCGACGGCGGCGCGCTGCGCGCGGCCGGGGTCGGCCGCGCCCCCGCCGCCGCCGCCGCCCGCCGCCGCCGCAAACGCCGCAAACGCCGCAAACGCCTCGCGGCCGATGCGCGTGCGCCACTCGAGGAAGAAAGTTCCCAGCGCGGAGAGGGCGTCAGCGCTGCCGCTGCAAACCTGGGAGAGGGCCGAGGGGGCGTATTTGGCGGCCCAGGTGGCGGCGGAAGCCGGGCCGGCGCAGGTCGGGGGGCCGCCAGCGGCCGAGGCGGCGGCAGCGGCGCCCGCGGCGGCGGCGGCTGCTGCGGCTGCGGCGGCCTCGTCCTCGTCGGCCGGCGCGGCGCAGTTGGCCTGCGCGAGCGCGCGCAGTTCGCGCAGCTCGCGGCGGAGGACGGCGGCGACCGAGGCAGGAGTTTCCTGCTGGTGCCGAGCCAGCAAGTCCGCGAGCTCGAGGAGGAGAGGGGGCAGCGGCGGCAGCGGTCCCTGGCCGTCTCCGCCGGCCGGCGGAGACAAGGCCGCGGGCGGCAGCAACGGGGCCGCGTCTCCGCCGTCGGCGGCCGGCTCAAACGCCAGGCCCGGCGGCAGCGGCCACTCGCGGCAGTCGACGGGCCAGGCGCCCGGCGAGGCGGCCAGGCGTAACAGAGGGGGCGTCGCTGCCGCGGCAGCCGTGTCCCCGCCCTGTCGCGCGTCCTCCTCCTCCTCGGGCAGCCGCGCGACGGCGACGGCGCCGAGCGCGGCGCGGCGGCCGGCGGCCAGATCGCGCAGGGCCCGGCGCGCGCCGCCCTCCTCCCCCTCGCTCCGGCCGCCGTCGCTCTGCTCTTCGGGGTCCAGCTGCCGCACGTGCACGGGGGGCATCGGAGGCAGCAGGTGCTTGTGGTACAGGGGGTGCTGCGCGCCGCCGCCGCCCGCGCCCCACTCGGCAGCGCCGCCGCCGCCGCCGCCCGCGCCCGCGCGCCAGGCCTGCGCCCCCCCTGCCGCCCCCCCAGGCCGGAAGAACGCGTGCAGCTGGGGCGCGTCTGCGTCCCCGGCGGCGCGCTGCTGCTGCTGCCCGCCTCGCGCCGCCGCCGCGGCGGCTGACGCCTCCCGCCGCCGCTGCTCTTCCTGCTCGTCTTTCTCCGTGCGTCGCCGCGCCGCCGCCGCCGCCGCCGCCGCCTCTGCGCGCGCGCGCTGCTTCTGCTCGCGCGTCATGAAAAAGATGGCCGCCGCGCCCGCCGGGGCAGGGCCGGGTGGGGCGGGGGCGGGATGGACGTCTCCCGGGTCGCTGTCCTCCAGGAGCGAGACCACCTCGGCCCGCGCCTTCTGCTGCTGCTGCTCCGGCTGCTGCGGCGCCCGCCGCCCTCTTGCCGCCGCCGCCTCCTCAGGCTGCTGCTCCTGCTGCTGCTGCTCCTCCTCCTGCTGCTCCTGCTGCTGCTGCTGCTGCTGCGCGAGGGCGTTCGCCGCACGTGGCGACGGCGGTGCAGGGCTGTCCCGCGGGGTCGCAACGGCTGCCCCCGCGCGCCCGCGCCCACGCGCGCGGCCCCTGCCGCGGCCCCGCCCCCTGCCCCGCCCACGGCCGCCAACGCCGCCGCCAACGCCGGGGGCGGCGTCGTCGCCCTCCTCCGTGGTGCCGCCGCCGACGCCGGCCCCTCCCGCCGCTGCGGCGGCCGCGACGGGGGAGGGCTTGCGCGCAAACAGCCGCTTGAAGCGGTCGGCAGCCTCTTGCGGCGGAACGAGGTCGGTTTTCGTTGAGGCCGAGGGGCCAGCAGCAGCGGCGGCGGCGGCGGCGGCGGCTCGCGGCGACGACGATTCGGGCGGCGGCGACTTTTTGGTTGTTGCTGCCGCCGCGCCCCCGCGGGGGTCAAAGCCGATGTCGTCGTCGTCATCGTCGGTGTCGTCGTCGCTGCTGCTCGTGTCCTCGTCGGCTTTGCCGCCGGGGGGGCTCTTGCCGCTGCTCGTGCTGCCGTCGGCGCTCTCGCTGCTCTCGCTGCTGCTGCCGCTTATTTCGGCGGCGCCGTCGTCGTCCTCTTCATCCGCGTTGTCCTCCTCCTTTCCTCCCTGGCTCCGCGGCCTCGCGGCCGCGCCTCGCGGGCTGCGCCGCGGGCCATCTCGCTCATCGGGCCTCCGCCGCTCGTCCTGCCCCTCGCGCGGCGGCGAGCCGTCGGGCGCCGCGACGGTGCCGCCGGCAGCGGCCTCCTCCTCCTCCTCCTCCTCCTCCGCCTCCTCCTCGTCCTCGTTTGCGGCGGCGACCGCGGCGGCAGCAGCAACAGCTGCAGCGGCCGGGGCGGCCGCGGCGGGCGGGGTCACGCGCCCACCAAAGAGCGTGCGCTGGCCGGGCACGTGCGCGGGCGGCTTGGCCTGGCGGCCGCGCTTGGCGGCCGTCTGCGGCGCAGCAGAGGACGGCTTTTCGGAGGCAGGCGGCGTCGGGGCGGCGGCGGCGGCGGCGGCGGCGGCGGTGTTGGCGCCACCACCACCCCCAGCGCCCCCGGCTTCCTGCGCCTCGGCCGAGGAGGGCTGCTGCATCTTGTCCCGCAGCGGCTCAAACACGGGCGCGAGCCGGGCGCGCTTGGCCTCGGCAAAAGGAGCGGGCGCGGGGGTTGGAGCGGCGGCCTTGGACGGGCTGTCGCGCGCTCGCAAGGCCGCCGTCGGTGCCGCTTTGCCGGCGGCGGTCGCAGCGGTTTCGTTCTCGCCGCCGCCACCGCCGCTGCTGCCGCGCTGCATTCTCGGCGGGGGCAACCACACGGGCTGCTCGTCTCGTTCCTCGGCCTTGGAGGGCTAGAGCGTCCGCCGCTCTCGGACGTCTCTCCTTGAATGAGACGATGGCGGGACGCCCCCCCGTCGCCCACCGAGGAGAGCGCCTGCAGCGCGCCAGGGATCGAGTGTCGCAACGATCGAGTGCCGGCGCACGGGCACGCGTCGCGCAGAGGATGGCTTGAGGCGGGCAACAGGAGAAATTTGGCGTTTTGAATGTTGAAAGGTGGGGTTTAGATGCGCGCCTCCGGTCTGTCAATGAGAGCGGGCTGCGTGTTTCAGCGGCCGCGCTGGGTCAAGTGCAAATTTGCCCCGAGGAACGTTGATTTCTGTCGAGAGGTGGTTGGCCGGGGGTGTTGTTTTTGGTTTTCGCTCGACGTCTTCCGACGGCGTCGTCGGTCTCGTCGCTCCGCCGAGAGCGCGCCGCCGGCACCTGTCTTTGTCGTCGTCGTCGTCGGCTTGTTGTCCAAAGAAGGGGCGCGCGCGCGTGCGGAAGCCCAACGCAGCCAGGTCATCGTCATCATCAGTTCTAGAGTCTCGCCTTTTCGATCGAGACGCGTCCGTCCGCGAATCACCTTTCCATCTCCCATTCAGTCCACGGTCGTCACTCCGTGAGGAAGTGCTTAATCCCAGACCCGAGCCCACCATGGCGGATGCGGCCATGGGACCGCCGTCCTCGTTGGCAGGCCCGCCGCCCGGCCTGGTGGTCGCCGGCCAACAGCAACCGGCCGCGACGCCGGTCGCCGCCGCCGCCGCGTGGGAGTCACCGGCCGCCGGCGCGCAGCCTCCTCCGCCGCCGCCGCAAACACCCGGTGTCGGCGCGGCTCCTGCTGCTCCTCCTCCTCCTCCTCTCAACCCTTACGCCTGCGGCCGCCCGGTCTACGCGCGTCGCGCCAAGGTGGACGCCCGGTCCGTGGAGGACCCCGCGTCCTTGGACCAGAACATCTTTTTCCGCGTCGCGCCGAGCCCGGACAGCCAGGGGGCCGCCGCCCTCGCGGCCGCCGCCTCGACCTCCGCCGCCGCCGCTGCCGCCGCCCGGCCGCCCGGCGGGGACGACGACGACGACGACAAGGCGGCCGCCCTGCTCGCGGGCGCAGCGCCGGCGGCCCGCCCGCCGGGCGCCCCGAGCGCCGACTACTTCCTCACGTTCGACGGCTCCGTCGAGCGCCCGCTCTTCTTCCGGCTCCTGCCCCGCGACGTCGGCGTGCGCGAGGTCGAGGCGGGCGAGGTGCTCGGCCACTCAGTGCTGTCGCTGGCGCGGGCGCGGGCCGCCGCCGTCGCCACGGCAGCGACAACACACGGCGGCGCCGGCGCCGGCGCCGACGCCTCCCTCGCCGTGATCATGCGCGCGGCCCTGGAGCTCGAGGTCCTGGGGACGCGCCTGGGCGGGCGCGAGGCGCGCGGCGAGCCGCAGCGCCTCGCGACCGCAAGGCAGGTCCTGGCGTTTCTGAGGCACGTGTTCACAAGCGGCGAGGAGGGCGCGCTCTCGACGGCCAGCACGGGCGCGGCGGCGGCGGCGGCGGCGGCCGCCATGCTGGCCTACCGCCCGCCCGGCGCGCCCGGCCCCGGCGGCGGGGGGCGCGCCTACGGGGTAGCCGAGCGCCTGGCCTTCGCGGACGCGACCGCCGCGGCCGCCAACGCGCTCGCGGCGGCCGGCGCCGCCGCCGCGCTGCTGCCGCCGCCCGTGGCGCCGGGCAGCGGCGCGCCGCCGCCGCCCGAGGTCCAGCTGCACGTGCGCTGCGACGCGCGCGACGCGTGGCTCGCGTTCGGCGGGGAGGCGCTGCGGGCGCGCGTGCTCGTGCCGCGGCGCCCGGGCGAGGAGGCGCCGGCGGCGCCGCCCGCGCGCCCGTCGGCGGCCAAGATGCTGGCGATGGCGGCTTCGACGGCGGCGGCGGCGGCGGGCGGCGGCGGCGGCAGCGGCGGCGGCAGCGGGGCTGCCGGCGCCGACGCCCACGCGCCCCCCACGCCCTTCTGCGATGCGCCCGCCCCCCCGCCGCCCCCCCGCCGCGCCCCCCCGCCCCTACTCTTGCCCCTGCCCGCGGGGGCGCCCGTACCCGCCTGTTCCAGCCCCCTGCCCGCCGGTGAAGAGGCCGTCGTGCGGCTCGTCGAGGCGGCGCCGCCGCACTTCGAGGCCGAGGCGGGCTGCCTGGCGCGCAAGTGGCGGCACTCGCTAAAGGCGCAGGGCGCGCTCAAGACGGTGCGCGCGGGCGTGGTGACCGCGGCGCCCTACGTGGAGCTGCACGCCTACCTCCACCGCGTCCTGGGCTTCGGGGCGTACGAGATGGCCGCGGCCGCGGGCCTGGGCGCGTCGATGCTGGGCGCCGGGGGCCACGCCGCCGCGCTGCGCGCGGCCGACGAGGCGGCGGCGGCGGCGGTGGCGGCCGGCGCCGGCGAGGGGGGAGGGGGGGCGTTCTCGCGGCCGCCGCCGCCGCCGCTGGCTCCGCCGCCGTTTGTGGCGGCACCTGCGGTGGCGGCAGTGACGGCGGGCGAACAGCAGCAACAACCATCACAACAACAACAGCCAGTGGCGGTGGCGGCAACACCGGCGACGGCGGCCGCCGCCGCGCCTGCCGCGCCCGGGGCGTCGGCCGACCTCGCGCCGGCGGGTGCAGAGGCGGCGGCGGCGGCGGCGGCAGAGGGCGAAGAGGATCCGGCCCAGACCGAGGCCGAGCGCACGGTGACGGAGCCGGCGGACGCGGAGGCCGAGGAGCAGGCGGAGGGGGCGGAGGCACCACCAGCGGAAGGGGCCGCGCCGGCGGAAGCGCCGCTGCCGGCCGCCACGCCCGCGCCTCCGCCGCCTCCGCCGCCGCCGCCCTTCACGCTGCCGTCGGCCTTCCAGCAGGCGCATCCGCCGCCGCCGCCCTCTTTTTACGCCACCAACGGCGGCAGCATGTTCCACATGCAGCACCAGCGCCACCTGCACCTCCAGCAGCAGCAGCAGCAGCAAGAGCACCAGCAGCAGCAAGAGCAGCAGCGCCGCCTCCGCCTGGTGCAGAGGCTTGCGCAGCGCGCGCCGCTGCCGGGCGCCGGCGCCGTCTTCGGCGCGCCCGAGCCGCTGGCCGCGTCGTTCGTGGCCATCCCGCTGCCGCGCCCCGGCGGCAAGCGGCGCCGCGGCGAGGAGGAGGGAGACGGGGCCGGCGGCGCGGCTATAGAGCGGGCGGAGGAGCAAGAGGCGGCGACGGGCGCGGGCGCGCGCGCGGGCGAGGGGGGCGGCGGCGGCGGCGGCGGCGTCAAGCGGCGCTCCACCCCGGGCCCCTTGACGCCCGCAGAGGTGCAGGCGATCCAGGCCGTGTGCGCGATGACGGACGGCCCCCGGCTGGCCTGGGCCGTGCAGGGCATCCTGCACCACGTGCACCGGCGCCACGCGGCGCCTGCAGAGGACGAGAGGCAAGGCGAGGGCGCGGGCGAGGGCGGGGCGGGCGGCGGTGACGGCGGCGGCGAGTAGGGGGAAACGATCCACATGTAGATGCGGAATCAAACGAGGCTTTCGTCTCGCTTCCAATTATTTCGGGCCTCGGGGCCCTGCAGAAAAGAAGGATGTGATTCGAAATAAATGAGAAAAGGAAGGCCTTGTCACTGCGCACGCCGCTACCGCTCGCCCGACTCGCGAATCGGCCGGCCCCGCACGCTGCCCGGCCTGCCGAGGCCGCCCTCCTCGTCGACCGCCCCTGGGAGCGACGAGGCGGCGCGGTCCGGCGACTGCGCCGACACCAGCGCGACGCGGCTGCCGCCGCTGCCGGACGCGGCCAGGGCCAAGCCGCCCGCCCGCCCGCCGCCGTTATTCCTCGGCCCCGGCGGCGACAGGAAGCTGCGTCCCGTGCGCCAGCGCATTTGCGCGAGGTCTAGGAAGCTGCCGCCGCCGCCGGTCGCCGCCGGCGGCGCGGCCGCGCCCGCCGCCGCGCCGTTGCGCGCCGCCCGCAGCCGCGCCTCGTCCTCGTCCGTCGCCGCGAACGCCGCCGCCCCGTCGATCGGGTCCGCGCCCGCCGACCCCAAGGCATCGACGCCCGGCGCCGCCGCGGGAAACCGCACCGACTGCAGGCGCAGGCCCCCCCAGTTGCCGCCGATCAGGTCGGGCACGGCCGGCGCCGCCTCGCCGCCGCCCGCCGCCGCCTTGTCCGCCGCCGCGCCGGCGCCGCCGCCCTCGCGCCGCGGGAACGCCAGGCAGAATCCCAGGCAGATCACGTTGAACAGAGCGCCCACCCCGTTGGGCGCACAAATAAACATGTCGCGCAGCGCCAGGCCGTAGGCGAACCATAGCGTCCCGTTGAGGGCGTTCATCAGACACAGGGGCCAGTGCAGCGAGGCGGACGAGCGCTCGCGCACGACTTTGGCGAGCGTGGCCAGGGGCGCGGCGTAGTACACCCCTAGCACGGCGACGGCGGTGGCGCCCCAGATGGTCTTGCTGGCGGCCGGGTCGGCCACGGCCATGTCGGCCGCGCCCACCAGCGAGAAGAGCAGGGCGGCGGCCAGGGCGATGCCCGTGAGCGCGTTTTGCGCGGCCGCCTTGGAGAATCGGAAGCAGACGAGCGTGTAGAAGAAGCCTCCCACGAGGCCCGGGATGTTGGCCACGTAGACGAAGTAGTCGAGGATGAAGGCGCCGTAGAACATCCAGCCCGCGCAGTTGGCCGCCATCATCGCGAACGGCAGGGCGTTGACGTCGCCCAGGTAACCCCTTTTGGCCACGCGGAGGCAGGCCGGCAGCGGCGACGCGAAGAGGATCAGGGCGACGCCCGCGCCCAGGCCCGGGCAGCCGTAGCGCAGGAAGGCCGCCAGGGGGCCGGACTCGGGGATGGCGGACGCCATTGTTGTGGGTCGTGTTGTTTTTCTCTTGGTCGCGCGCCGCGGGCGGGCCGGGCGGGCGGGTGGGCGGCGACGGCGCCCGCTTGTGGTCGGGGGCGGGCGGGCGGGCGCGCGGGCCGGCGCTCGCCTCCCTCTGCGCTGGCGGCGGTTTGGCGCGCGCGCGCCTGTCGAGCGACGAGGGCAGGCGACCGACGGGGCGCGCGCGGATCGACTGGCGGGGGCGGCGCGGGGGGGAGGAGGGAGAGCGGGCGGGTCCCCTTTGCCTGTGGGCGGGACCCAAACTCTTTTTGGCCCCCCTTTTTTTCGATTGATGCCGTGTGCGTGGTGGGTGGCCCCTCTCGTTTCGCTGCCTCTTGGATGCGGGGGAGGGGAGGTCGGCGCGCGTGTGCGTGTGCAGAACGAGCGATGTGGAGAGTTAGGCAGGTCTTCATGGAGGAGGAGGTTTTGTCTTGGCGCGACGCCGTCGAGAAGAAGAACGAGACGACGTGGAGGGGCGGTTGGAGAGCCGCTCGCGCCTTGGATTCTTGATTGGCGAGCAATCCAAAGCACAACCGGAGAAGGTAGATGGAGGGAAAACCTAGCGCTTCTCTTACACACACAAACAGCACAGGTATATGCATACCCAGGGCAAAAAATATCGGGGGGCAGAAATAGGGAGAGAGGGAGGCGCAGCGCGGCTGCCGACGCCCCGCCCTACCCCCCGCTCCCGCCATCGGACGAGGGGGCGAAAGAAGAACAAGGCAATGCGACGCGCCCGACGACACGCCCCCGACAACACCCTCCTCTAACTCTCACACACCGCTCGCTCACTTCAAACGCGCACCCCGTCGGGCAGCACGCGGCGCAGCACCTCGGTCGAGATGGCGTCCGCCTGGGCGTCCAGCGCGCGCAGCAGCGCCTCGCTCTCCTTCTCCATCGCCGCCACCGCGCTGTCCGTCTCGGCCTGCACCTTGGCCTTGGCCGCCGCGTACGACGCGTCGAGCTCGCCCTGCTTGGCCGCCTTCTTCGACTGCACCAGGGCCGTCACCTCGCCGCGCGCGCCGCGGATGAGGCTCTCAGCGTCGCGGATCAGCGAGTCGAGCTCGTCGCCGCCGTCCTTCACGGTCGACAGCTGCGCGCGGAGCGTGGCGTCGCGCTCGTCGAGGACCTTGCCCGTGGGGCCGAACCAGAACTTGTCGAGGAAGACCATGAGGAGGAGGATCTCGCCAGCCATCTGTCGTTGTTTTTGTTTTTGTTGTTTTTGTTGTGGTTGGGGGTGGGTTTGAGAGGGTGAGGGAGGATTTGGGGGGTGTCGAGGAGGCGGGCGGCGGGCGGACGGTGGACGGTCGGCGGCTCGGCGTAGGGGAATAAAAAAGCTCTGTGTGCGCCGGTCGAGGGCGCCGCGCCTAGGCCTCCGGATGCGTCGGTGGGCCGAGATTCGCGCCGGATCTCTAAGTGCGCGCGCCGGACGCCGCGTTCGGGCGGAATGGGGCGCGGAGGAGAGAGCAGAGGGAGCGGACGGCGTCCGGAGGGAAAGAGGGCGCAGCAAAAAGGGGGGAGGGTCCCTCCCTCCAGGCGCCCTCCTCCTCCCACGCCCGCGTATTCGGCGGCGGCGATAGGGCCAAGGTCGGCGGCCAGACGTACCACGGGGAGCGTCGCGTTGAAGTCGAACAGCTTGCCCTCCTCGGCCAGCGCGGGCGCGGCCACAATGAGGTTGGCCAGAATCGCCTTGCCGACGTTCTTGAGCGAGGCGAACGAGGCCCGCTGGGGCTGCTGCTGCTGGGCCTGGGCGCGCACCACGACCGAGCGCACGCGCACGGCCTGAGCGGGGGCAATGGCCTTGGCCGCCGAGGCGGTGGCGGGCGCACGCGCGGCAAGCATTTTTGCTCTTTTTGTTTAGGGAAAAAGGAAAAGAGAAGGAAAAGGGTGTCTGAGATCCGGTGCAGGCGACAGTCGGTCTCTGGTACGGGCGAGGTCAAAGGTAAAGAGGAGATGTCGGTGAACCGTTGCGGTCGCTCAAGAGGAGAGGGAGCGGGAGGCAGGAGACAGGAGGGAGGGCGACATCGCCGTTCGCCGTCGGCGGCGTCGGCGTCGGCGGCGGCGCTCGCCGTCCCCGCTTCCCCGCTCGCTCTCGCATCCGTCGCCCCGTCTCTTTCGCAAACACGCCAGGCCGCTCTCCTGTCGCTGGGATACACCAACCACACTCGCACGCATCAGTAGTACTGGCTCACGCGCCGTTTTCTCTTTGGCAACCCCGCCTCAACTGCGAATCGGATTCCCCCCTTTTTGCAAGACACCTGCGGGAAGCCCTCTCTCCATGCGCGCCGGCCTCACGCGGTCGGGCGCGCGCCTGTCCCAAGCGCCACCGGCCAGCAGCACTAGGCGTGCGTCAACGGCAGCACCACCATCACTGCTGCGGAGGCCAGATGCCGTTTGGCCGCTCGGCCGCTCCGTCGACGTCGCCCGACGCCGCCGTTCCTCCGCCGCCGTCGTCGTCGCGGCGCGAGGGCGGCAGCAGTGGCGGTCGAGCGACACCAACAAGAACAACAGCGCAAAGACCGTCACGTTCCGGGTGATGGGCGCCGAGGTGCAAGTCCCCGAGGGCACCCTCCTGCGCGTCGCCGCGCCCGCCGCCGTCCTCGCCGCGGGCGCCGCGCTCATCGGCCCGGCCATCTTTCTCGCGGCCACGTCCGCCGCCGTCGTCGGCTCGATGGTCGCCGGCGCGGGCTTCCTGCTCGTGCTGCCGCTCGCGCTGATGGCCGCGTCCGGCGGCCTCGTGCTCGCCCTGGGATTCGGCGCGGCGCCCGTGCTGCTGCTGCTCGGTCTGGCGCCGCTCGCCAAGGCGGCCGTGACGGCCCTGTTTGCGGCGGCGGGCCTGGCGGTCGGGTTTGGCGGCGTCTCGTGGGCGCTCAAGGCGGCGCAGCAGGGCGCGGCGGGAGGGGGCGCAATCGGCGGGGGCGCGATCGGCGGCGGCGCGGCGGCGGGCCGCGGGGGCGACGCGGCGGGCGGGCGGGCGGAGGAGGACGAGGAGGCGAGGCGCCAGAGGAGGGAGGCCTCGGAGCGGCAGGACGAGCTGCGGCGGTTCGACGCGCTGCTTGAACGGCGCGCGCGCGAAAAGGAGGAGTGGAAGCGGTGACGTGTGTTTTCGAGAAACAAAACACAGCAGATGCTTGACGAAACAGGCCTCGGAAAAGATCAAGAGCGAAAGCGAGCGCGCGCCGCTTGCGGGTCGTCCGTCTCACCGCTGCGAAGGGGGGGGCGGCGATGCGGCCGCGGCGGGCGTCACGCCCGCCCCCTTGCCTCCCCCCCGCGCGCCCCGCGCGTCCGCCGCCGAACCCGCCGCCGCCGCCGCCGTCGCCGCGTCGTACCCGCCAAGCTGCGCGAGCGCCCGGTGCCACGGCGAGTCGCCGCTCGGCCACGACGCCGACTGCGCGTCGTCGCGGCCGTAGGCGCGCTGCGCGGCGCGCGCGGCGCTCGTCATGTCGGGCTCCATCGCCACGGTCGCCGAGCGGTACTCGGGCCGCCCCGTCTCGCGCGCGATGCGCGCAAAGTCCCACCCTTGGCGGCGCGCCCACGACAGGTCGACGGGCGGCTCCCACTCGCCCGGCAACGGGACGACGGCGCCGGCCAGGCAGAAAGGCTCGAGGAGCTCGAGCTGCACGGGCCAGCGGTAGAGGCCCTCGCGGCGCACGGCGTGGACGCGCGCGCGCACGGCCAGGCCGGGGAACAGGGCGGCGGCGGGCTCGCCGTCCGGGGTGGAGGGAGCAGAAGACGCCGCCGCTGCCGTCGCCGCGCCTGCCGCCGCGCCCGCCGTGCCTGCTCCCCCACCGCCGCCGCCGTCGCCCGCCCCACGCCGCCGCTGCAGCGACGGCCAGGCCTCCGGCGAGACGGGGATGAGGCCGTCGTACTCGCACAGAAAGTCGACCTGCGCACCGTGGTAGAGCCAGCAGTCGGTGACAAAGCCGAAGACCTCCTCGCCCTCGCGCAGGGCGGACAGCGGGCGGCGCTCGATCGGGCCGCCGTCGTCCTCCCCCTCCTCCTCTCCCTCGCCGCCGCCCTCCTCCACGTCCTCAACCTCGTCGTCCTCGCCCTCGTCCTCGTGCCTCGGCCGGGGGAACCGGCCCGGCAGCTCGACCGCGCGCTGGGTCGCGCCCTCGCCGGCCGGGCCGCTGAACCCGCGCCGCCACCAGCCCCCGCCGCTAGGCGAATCCTCCTCCCCCTCCCCCTCCTGCCCGCCCTCCCGCGCCGCCAGGAGCGGCGGGTCCGAGAACCAGTAGGCCGTCTCCTCGAGCGACACGGCCTCGGACGCCAGCTCGTCGGCCAGCGTGCGCGTCACCCTGCCCGCCGCCGTCAGCGGCCCCCTGGCCGGGTCGAACACGGCGTAGTCGCGCGGCAGCGGCAGGGTGCTCGAGGTCACGGGGTCCTCCTCGTCGTCGGCGAAGACCTCGCGGCGGGCGTTGGTGATGCGGGGCGGGTCGGGGAGGGGGCGGCGGGGGCGGGCCGGGGCCCGGGCATGGCTGCGGGCGGCTCCGGCGGCGGCGGCGGCCAGCGGCGGCGGCGCCGCCGCCGCTGATGACGGGGCGGCGGCGGCGGCTGCTGCTGCTGCGCCGCTCGCGCCTGCAGACACGCGCAGGTGCATCGGTCTTGGGCTGCCGGGCGGCAAGAGAAAGATTGGCCCTTTGACAGTGCCTGGAGAGAGGAAGGGATGGTTTTTTCGGGGAGGCGCGACAGAGGAGCTTCAAGCTTCCTCGAAAACTTGCGCCGATAGCAGTCGAGGGCTTAATGCACGCGCGTGCAGGCAGGCGGGGATGTAGACAGGGCCGACGCGCTGCTGCAGCGCGAACGAGGCGCCCTGTGTCGCTCCCTCTTTTGCACGCCGAACGGGGATGGGGCAAAAGCAAAAAGAGCTTTACAGGATTGGTTCGGGATTAATCGCTCAGAGTGGGTAGGTGTTACGTGGTCGAGGGTGAGGATAACGAGATCCAGCGAGCTGCCGCAGTAGAGCAAGAAAACTCTTCTTAGAAGAGAGAGCAAGGCGGAGCCGTTTCCCCGAGCGCGGCAGCCGCCATCGAGGGCGCGGCGCCCCGAAACGCGAAAACTCTTCTAGTTCAGTACGTGACGGCCTCGCCCAGGTTGGTCCCCAAGAAGGCCACACGGTTGTCGATCAGGTCCTCCAGCACCGCCCGCCGCAGCAAGCCCTGCGTCCGCACCGCGGGCGCCCCGCCGCCCTTTCCCCCGCAAAACATCGCTGTCGGCAGCTTCGTGACGCCGAGCGACGACGCGAGCTCGGCCAGCCCCCCCTCGCGCTGCTCGATGTCCACCTTGACCACGCGCAAGCCCGCGCCGGCGCCGCCTCGGGCCGAGGCCACCTTTGCCAGGTCCTCGACGAACAGCTTGCAGGGGCCGCACCAGGCGGTCGAGAAGACGACGACGAGCGGCGGCGCGCCCTCGGCCTCGCAGGCGGCCAGCTCGGCCTCGAGCTCGAGGCGCGAGGCCATGGGGCGGGCGGACGGCGGGCGGCGCTCGACCTCGCGGGCCTGCGCGGCGCGGGAGGCGGCGCCGCCGACGGGCCAGAGCGAGGAGAGCATGCCAAAGAGGCTGGGCGCCTTGCCGGCCGCCGACAGGGGCGGCGGCGCGGGCGGCGCGGCGCTCGAGACGGCCGACGCGGGCCCGTCCTTCTTGGCGAGGGCGGGGGGCACCGGCGCGGGGCTCTTCTTGCCGGGGGCCGGGGACGCCTGACCGTGCGAGGAGGGGGCCGAGGCGCGAGGCGCGATCAGGGGGGAGGAGGGCCGCAGGCGCGAGGGGCGGGCGGAGGGCGCCGCCCTGGCGCGGACGGCACGGCGCACGGGCGCCAATGCTGCCGACGCAGGGCCGCGGCGCATGGTTGCAGCTTGGCGGGCCGCGAGCATGGTTGTTTCGTTTTGCGCGCGCGCGCTTGCGTGATGTATGTGGATAGGGTGCGCGATAGAACTCGGGTCAGGAGAGGCGACGCCCGCCCCTCAACCGGGCGGAAGCTGGCGCGGTGTCGCGAGACGCGAGTCTTGCGTTTCCTTTTCTGCGTGCTGTGCGTGTGTGCTAGCGCTCGAGGGTGGCGTGCATGCGAAAGTAAGGATGTGGTGGGAGGGAAACCTGGGCGGCAATCGTGTGTGACGCGACAAATGTGGAGAGAGAGAAAGAGACCGGATTCGACGACCTTTCAAGGCGCCCGCCGTGGCGCGTCGCGTCGCCGGGCGCGCCCCCCTGCTCGCGGCGGCGCGCCTCGACGCCTCCTCCTTTGCCCCCCTCTCCTCGCGTCGCCCGCGCCCCGCGCCCGCCTCTCGCCGCGCCTCGGTCTCCGTGCGCGCCGTGGCCGAGGCCAACAAGCCGACCAACGTCGAGGTCGCGATCGACAACGAGTCCGACCCGGTCTACACGGTGAGACCACCAACTTCCCGCCGCGCTGCCGTCGCGCCGGAAAGCGACCCACGAAGCCGCCAAACGGCCCGACGGCGAACTCTCCCCCGGCGAAAACGCCTAACCCACGTACGTCCCTCTCCTTTCTCCCCGTCTAAAACACCCCCCCAAACCCAGGTCATCACGCTCCGCGGCCAGAACCGCCCGGGCCTCCTGACCGCCGTCACCGCCGCCTTCCGCGACCTCGGGCTAGAGGTCGCAAAGGCCTCTGTCGGCGGCGACCAGGCCGCCGTCGACGACCGCTTCTTCGTCTCGTACGCGGGCGAGGGCGGCGGCAAGGTGCTCGGCGCCGCCGACGCCGAGAGCGTGCGGCGCGCGCTCGAGGCGCTCATGCTGCGCGGAGGCGGGGGCGGCGGCGGCGGCGGCGGCGCGGGCGGCGGCGGCGCCGCCTCGGCCGCCGCCCGCAAGGCAGCGCGCCCCAAGTTTTCAACTGTGTCGATGCAGCTGGACTCTTCTAAGCGCGAGCTCCTCTACACGCTGATGGACACCTACCGCAAGAACGACGTCCTCTCCATCCAGGAGTCGATCGTCGGGCACGTCGAGTACACGCTCGCGCGCACGCGGTACCAGTTCGACGACCGTGAGGCGTACCAGGCCGCGGCGCACTCTTTGCGCGACCGCCTCATCGAGCGGTGGAACGACACGCAGACGCACTTCAAGGAGCAAGACCCGAAGCGCGTGTACTACCTGTCGATGGAGTTTCTGATGGGCAGGTCGCTGCTCAACACGCTGTACAACCTGGGGATCCGGGACCAGTACGTGGAGGTGCGTGCGCGCGTTCGCGTTGGCGCGTGGTTTGTGTTTTCTGTCTAGGCGGGGGCGGGGGCGGGGGGTGCGGGTTGTCTTTGCTCGCTCGCTTTTTGCCTTTTGGGGCGTGAGGTTTGTTTATTGTTTTGCACACAGGGAAGGACCTTCTCATTCGAACGCACCCAAGAAAAGAAGAACGATCCTCCGCCCGGCGTAAACTACTGCCAATCCGTCCCGGCCACGCGCCGCGCGTACGCGTTGCTCGGCGGCGCCACCACGGGCGCGTCCCCGCCGCTCGCGCCCGCGCCGCCCGCGCCGCCGGCCCGCGCCGCCTGCGCGTCGCCGTCGTAGTGCCGCAGCCACACGCCGCGGTAGTCCTGCTGCGGCCGCAGGATCTTGGTGTCCGGGTCGGCGAGGGACTCGCGCCAGTGGGCGCAGTAGCCCACCACGCGCGGCACGGCGAACAGCACCGTGAAAAAGGCGGGCGGAAACCCCATCGCCCGGTAGACCAGGCCCGAGTAAAAATCGACGTTCGGGTAGAGCTTGCGCTCGACAAAGTAGGCGTCCGAGAGCGCGGCGTCCTGCAGGGCGATGGCCACCTCGATGAGCGGGTCGCGCCCGGCGATGGAGAAGACCTCCTCGGCGACGCGGCGGATCACGCCGGCGCGCGGGTCGAAATTCTTGTAGACGCGGTGGCCAAAGCCGAACAGCACCTCCTTCTTGGCTTTGACGCCCGCGATGAAGCTGGGGATGTTGTCCGCGCTGCCGATGCGCTCGAGCATGCGCAGCACGGCCTCGTTCGCGCCGCCGTGCAAAGGGCCGTACAGCGCGCCGACGGCGCCGGCGACCGCCGTGTAGACGTCGACGCCGGACGAGGCCAGGTGGCGGCTGGATTTTTGTCATTTGTATTTGTTTGTTTGTGTTGTTCTTGTTTACGGGGATTGTCAGAGACGGACGGGGGGAGAGGGTGGTGGGGGGAACGGGGCTGGGGGCAAAAAGCGACGGCGCAACGCCCAAAAAAGGCGGGGGCGCCAAAAGAGAGTCCGCTTCTCTTGCCCGCTCCTCGCCCCCGGGTGCGCGCGCGCTCTCCTCACCACGCGGCCGTGCTGCAGTTCATCTCGTGCTCCGCGTGCAGCACGAACATCACCTCGAGCGCCCGCGCCAGCCGCGGGTTGGGGCGGTAACCCGGCGCGTTCTGCCCCGCGTCGAGCATGTAGAGAAAGTTGTCGGCGTAGCCGAGGCGCTGGTTGGGCGGGGCGGCGGAGCGGCCGGTGGACTTGTGGTAGGCTGGGGGGGGTGTTGGGGTTTGGGGGTGAGGCGGGGCGGGGCGCAGCGGGGCAGTTATTTGGGGGGGTCGTTAGATTGGTGGGGGCGGGGCGGGTTTTGCGGCGGCGTCGTTGAATGATGATTGGCAGTTTGCGTTGGTTGTTTGTGTCGGTTGTTTGCGTTGGTGCGTTGGTTTGCTCGCGGTGGCGTTCGTTCTTTGTGTGTCCCTCGACGGCGGCGGCGGGCGCCGTCGAGAGAGAGACACACAACAGAGAGCGAGGGGGGGCGGCGGCGGCGGAAAGAAGGGGGGGGCGGGGGGCGCAAAAGAGACAAACCCCTGCGCTCTCTCACCTAGGGCGGCCAGGGCGGGCATCTTCCCGACGAGGCGCGCGATCTGCTTGTCCTGGACCTCGCGCGAGCGGTAGACGTTCTGTGTCGT
>Ga0209390_10000291_pt1 | contig 95273 bp, 82 predicted proteins | sample BON01_FD_187212 | JGI IMG/M metagenome (GOLD analysis project Ga0209390, IMG submission 187212) | Freshwater microbial communities from Lake Bonney liftoff mats and glacier meltwater in Antarctica - BON-01 (SPAdes) (version 2) | ecosystem: Environmental > Aquatic > Freshwater > Ice > Glacier... | reverse complement strand
TACTCACGCTCACAATCGCCAAGTCCGCAGCCCGACAAAAACCCACCATCGCCAAAACCTCCAAGCGGGCAATCCCAGATGAGTCAACGACTCTGGCTACGCGGGCAATTTGACATGAGTCAACAGGGACGTCATGGCGCCGCAGATCGGCTGACACAAGACCCACCTTGCGAGAGGTGGCGGGAGGTACGGAGTTCACATGTCGGGAGAGATTCTTGTCGCTCGGCTTGTCGCTATGGCGCGTTGTGCCAACCATCGGGCACACTTCGTCCATGACTGAACTGAGTCCGGCGGTGTCCGCTCACCTCGAGCAGGTCGTAGACGGACTTGTGACCAATACCGGTGGCGCGATTCACCGCCACGACCTACGCGTGCTGGTGAACAGTTGCTACCAAGAGCTGGCGAGCGCAGCGAAGGTCACGACGTTTCTGCCGGTTCTCACCAGGCGTCTGGCGATGCAGCGACTGCGCGAGCGGGGCGATCTACAAGAACTCTCGCTGCACGGGCTGCCGAAAGTCCTCGTCGTGGACGAACATAATTCCACTCGTGGCCAAAGTGCGGCGGCGCTGCTGCGGTTCTACGCCCCGGGTCGCTTTCAGGTCAGTTCGGCAGGGCTCAATCCACGCGGTGCGGTCAGTCATGTCGTGCCGGAGATTCTCGGTGAAGTGGGAATGGATCTCACGGACACTCCGCAGCCATTGGACCCCGATTCGCTCAGCGGCGCGCAGTTCGTCATTGCGATCGGCGACACGGGAATCAGCGCGGCCGCAGCGGGTGGAACCTTGGCGGAGTGGGATATCGAAGGCGATTTCGATGATAACGATGAGCAAGCCGTCGCCAGCGTGCTAGCCGATATCGATCGCCACGTGCGTGACTTCCTGCGTACCGTCGATCCGGACCATGATCTCCATAAGGCGTTGCTTGCCGCCAGCGATACCTAGAGCGAGCAGCGGGGGTCGTTAGACCCATCCGCGCGGGTACGCAGGGCCATTACCCTGGCAGGTATGGTTAAAAATACGCATATGCCAGATGCAGATCGTGCTGCGCCCTACATCGTCCCCTTCTCACAAGGCAGTCGAGATATGGCCGATGAGCTCGGTGGTAAGGGCGCGAACTTGGCTGAGATGACGCGGTTGGGGCTACCCGTTCCGCCTGGCTTCACGATCAGTACAGCAACCTGTCGGTACTTCCTTGAAAACGGCGACTTCCCGTCGGAGTTCTCCGAGCAACTCGATGCTGCCGTGGCAGTGTTGCAGCGCGAGACGGGCAAAACGCTAGGCGATGGCGCTGATCCGCTGCTGGTCTCTGTCCGATCTGGGGCTCGCTATTCGATGCCTGGAATGATGGAGACGGTGCTAGATATCGGCCTCAACGATGTCAGCGTCAACGGACTGGCCAAGGTTGCGGACGATCCGCGGTTCGCTTGGGACTCCTATCGGCGGTTGATCCAGATGTTCGGCAAGACCGTCCTGGATATCGACGGTGAGCGTTTCGAGGCACCTCTGCAACGGGCGATTCGAGACTCGGGAGTTGACGCCGACACTGAGCTCGGGGTTGAGGCGTTGCAGTCACTTGTTGAGCTTTACCAACAGACGGTTCTGGAATGCACAGGTGAAGCGTTCCCGCAAAACCCGGCCGAACAGTTGAGCCTGGCGGTTCGTTCCGTCTTCCGGTCCTGGAACACTCAGCGGGCGATTCTCTACCGTCGTCAGGAGCGTATTCCGGGGTGGCTCGGGACAGCAGTGAACATTCAGGCGATGGCGTTCGGCAACGTCGGAGAAGGTTCCGGCACTGGTGTGGCCTTCACTCGAGATCCCAGTTCCGGGGCGCGCGGCGTGTACGGCGACTACCTACCCAATGCGCAAGGTGAGGACGTCGTCGCGGGCATTCGCAATACCCTGCCATTGGCGGCGCTGGGTGAGAGCGATCCCGACTCCTACGCTCAACTGCTTGAGATCATGGACACCCTCGAACATCACTACCGCGATCTTTGCGATATCGAGTTCACGGTCGAACGCGGCAAACTATGGATGCTGCAAACACGCGTCGGGAAGCGCACCGCGGAGGCAGCCTTCCGGATCGCTACCCAGTTGGTGGATGAGGGCGTTATCGATCTGGATGAGGCCGTCCGACGAGTTACCGGCGATCAACTTGCCCACTTGATGTTCCCTGCCTTCGACGTCGCAGCGGGAGGCGAACCGATCGCCACAGGGATGAGTGCCTCACCGGGGGCAGCAGTGGGCACAGCGGTGTTCGCCTCCGCCGCGGCCGTCAAAGCTGCAGCCGCAGGAGACGACGTCATTCTCATTCGGCGAGAGACCAACCCGGATGACTTGGAAGGGATGGTGGCCGCTGTCGGTGTGCTGACAAGTCGAGGTGGCAAGACGTCGCACGCAGCCGTCGTGGCGCGTGGAATGGGCAAGACGGCGGTGTGTGGGGCCGACTCGCTCGTGGTGGATACGGTCGCTCGGAAGATGACGACGTCCGCGGGACTCGTCGTCAACGAAGGCGACACGATCTCCATCGACGGATCCACCGGCGAGGTCTTTGCCGGCGCTGTCGGAGTGGTCCCGAGTCCGGTTGAGCGGTACTTCGAGAAGGGCCTCGAAGCGGCGCTGGAGGTCGACAACGAAGACACCCGTGAACTGGTCGTTGCCGTCGATCGGTTAATGACCCACGCAGATGCGGTTCGACGCCTGCGGGTACGAGCCAATGCCGATACCCGTGAAGATGCTGCCCGAGCCCGGCGAATGGGTGCCGAAGGGATCGGGCTACTGCGGACCGAGCACATGTTTCTTGGCGAGCGCAAGAAGCTCGTGGAGCGACTAATTCTTGCCGACGAAACCCATGAAAGGGAGGAAGCTCTCGCTGCTTTGCTCCCACTTCAGCGTAAGGACTTCATTCGTATCTTGGAGGCCATGGACGGACTTCCGGTCACGATCCGTCTCATCGACCCACCGCTGCATGAGTTCCTGCCGGACCGAACTGAGCTCGCGGTGCGGGTCGCGCGGGCAGAGGAACGCGGTGATGACAGTGAAGCCGACCTACGGATGCTGCAGGCTGTTAACCGATTGAGCGAGGCCAATCCGATGCTCGGTTTGCGCGGCGTACGCCTCGGCCTTGTCTTGCCAGGGTTGTTCGCTTTGCAGGTGCGAGCTATCGCCGAGGCGGCCTGTTTTCGGCAGCGCATGGGCGGTGACCCGCGTGCCGAGATCATGGTCCCGCTTGTCGGATCTATCCAGGAACTCGAACTCGTCATCGATGAGGCGGCCGGCGTGCTCGCCTCTGTCGCCGACGCGCATGGCTGCACGTTGACTTTTCCGATTGGAACCATGATTGAGCTGCCGCGGGCGGCCGTGACGGCAGGGCAGATCGCTGAGGCCGCGCAGTTCTTCAGCTTCGGCACCAACGACTTAACCCAAACGACCTGGGGATTTAGTCGAGACGATGTCGAGGCCGCCTTCTTTTCGGCATATATGGACAAGGGCGTTTTCGGCGTCTCGCCGTTTGAGTCCATCGACACCGAAGGAGTCGGAGCGCTGATCAAGATTGCTGTCAAAGCTGGGCGCGAGACGAGACCTGACTTGCAGTGCGGGGTGTGTGGGGAACATGGCGGAGACCCGGACTCCGTCCACTTCTTCGATGATGTCGGACTGGACTACGTGTCGTGCTCACCTTTCCGGGTTCCCGTCGCGCGGCTTGAAGCCGGTCGCAGCGCTCTGGGGACTGGTACCTCCGATACGCGCTGATTTCCACGGCGGTGCGTTTAGAGTTACCCCATGCGAATAGGACTCGTTCTTGGCGGAGGAGGACTCACTGGTGGGGCATTCCACGCGGGGGTGCTCAGCGCCCTAGCTGACGCGGCCCAGTGGGATGCACGCAATGCCGACATCATCGTCGGGACATCGGCGGGATCGATCACGGCGACGTCCTTGCGGGTGGGGATCTCGCCCGCGGACCTACTGCATCGTCAGGTGGGTGAACCGGTGTCACCTGAGTCAGCCCAGCTCCTGGCGCGGACGAAGGGCGGGGCGCGTGACTTTCCGCGAACCCAGGGACGGTTTCGGCCGGCCGCCCCCGACCTTCTGCGACTCTTTGCGCGCGCGCCGGGGTCGGCGACTCCCGGGATTGTTGCCGCGGCTGCTCTACCAGAGGGCCGAATGTCGACCGAGGGTATTGCCCAAAGCATGTCCGCGCTGTGCCTCGGGCAGTGGCCGCAACCGGCGCCGTGGATAACCGCGTTGCGGCTCACTGATGGCGAGCTGGTGGTATTCGGCCGTGATGTGGTGGCGTCTTCGACCGTTCCGATCGGTTCGGCTGTCGCCGCGTCCTGTGCCATTCCGGGGTACTTCGCTCCAGTGGCGATCGGTGGTGCCCGCTACGTCGACGGTGGTGCGGCTTCAGCGTGCAATGCCGACGTGCTGGTCGACGAAGATGTCGATGCCGTCATCGTGAGCGCCCCGATGGCGATTCACTCCGGTCCCCGGTGGGCTGCGGACACGCCAGTGCGGCGAGTGCTACGCCGCCAGGTGGACAAAGAGATCGCGGCGTTGCGGGGTGCTGGTAAGCAGGTATTCCTCTTCGCGCCGACCGAACAAGATGCGGCCGCGATGGGTGCTAATCCGATGAGTGGTGGCAAAGAGGTTGCTGTAGCTCGGACAGCACATAACAGCGCGAAGGCGCGGATTGCGGCCGATGGTCGACTGCGATCATTGAAGTTTTAGTGGCGGCATCAACGCTGAACCAGGCAGCGGTGTAGAGCCCGGCGGGCAGGTTCGGTCCACCCAGTCCAGGACGGTGTCTAGCACCGCTTCCCAATGCCCGTCCAACATGACGTCATGACCGCCCGGCACCCAGGCGAGCGGGGCATTGAGGGCAGCCGCAGCACGCGTGACGTCGGCTCCGGCGATCAGGGAGTCCTCCTCAGCGCCGACGACGAGTACGGGGCTGGTCACCGGTCCAAGACGTTCTGGACGCATCATGGCGAACTGGGCCCAGGGCGACTCCGGTCCCAGTCGGCTGACGTAACGGGCGGCTTCGTCGGGTGGCAACTGCGCAAACAAGTCCTCCTCACTGAGGCGAAGGGTGCGTCCCGCGAGTGTTGCGACCATGGCGAGCGGCTTTCGGCGCATGCCGTCGATGATGGAGTGGGGGATTCCTCCGGCAGGTACCGGGGTCAACAACACCCCGGCGCGGGCGGGATACCGCTGTAGGACGCGTTGGACGACGAGGCCGCCAAGTGAGTGTCCGATGACTACCGGAACTGTGTCTAGCGTTGAGATCACCTGCAACACGTCGTGGACGTAGTCGCGGAGCAGGGTGCGCCCAAGCCGTTGTCCGCCACCAGATCCACCGTGACCACGAAGCGACACGGCGTAACTGGAGTAGCCGCGATCGGCTGCGGCGTCCAGCCAATGCTCCTTGAAGCACCACGCGCCGTGGGCAAGCTCGTGGACAAACAGCAGTGGTGGTCGGCTACTGCCAGGAACTTCTGTCGCCAGTACCTCTAGGTGAGTCGATTTGGTCGGATTCGACCACTCCCAGCGTCGCAGCACTGTGCGATGGCGTCCGTTCATTTGGACACCGCCGTGACGGGGCCGATGTCGTTGATGAACTCCGAGAGGGCCTTGAGATATTCCTGATGAGCGATCTCGTAGTAGTGCCGAGTTGAATCCTTGTAGTCGGCACCGCCGTTGTACCGCTTCTCTCGCTGCTCGTTCAACGCACGATGTAGTTGTCCCGCCCGGTCTGGATCTCGCCGAGCCATAGCGAGAAAAGACGCGATGGCCATCGCCTGCCAATGCGCAATCGCCCATTGTCCGGAGTCAGGCTGGATCAGTCCGGAAAGCCACAAGTTGCCAGCCGACGGCGAGGCCATTTGTAGAGCCAGTTGGGGATGGCCGTGGTCAGCATCGAGTGCAGCTTGTTCGGTGAGGAATGGGAGAACCGCCAAGTAGCCAGTGGCGAAGACGACAGTGTCAACATCGGCCCGACTACCGTCGGCGAAGACCGCACCGTTCGCATCAAAGTGGTCGATATCGGATTTGGGCACGATGTCGCCGTGGCCGACGTAGTAGACGAGTTGCTGATTGACGATGGGGTGGGTCTCGAAGAAGTCGTGGTCTGGTTCGCGTAGACCGAACGAGGTCAGGTCCCCGACCGTCGCGCGCAACGTCAGTTTGAACATCAGCCGTCGAACAGGAAGGGGTAGTCTCAGCGCAAGCAGTTGGTCGGCCACTTGGTCGGAAGGTCGGCCGAACGCGTACTTCGGGTTGTAGTAGTACCCGCGCCTCGTTGAGTGGAACGTGGCAGCAGCGTTCTGCGCGCTCTCGACGGCGATATCGCAGCCAGTATTGCCTGCTCCGACAACAAGGACGTGATGTCCGCGAATTTGGTCGGCGGACTTGTAGTCGGCGGAATGCAGCACGCGTCCGGCGAAGTCCTCGATCCCAGGGTAGGTCGGAGTCTTGGGGTTCCAGTTGTGGCCGTTTGCCACCACGACCGCGTCGTAGCGCAAGGTTCGTGTCGCGCCGTTGGCAGTCTCGACGGTGACATCCCAGCGCGGCTCGCCAGTCGTACTCAACGCGCCACCGGTCGTTGCCGTCACCGAGATCACCGCAGTGTTAAACGAGATGCGCTCTCGAAGACCGAAGTGCTCGGCGTACCCGTCGAAGTAGGTCTTAACCTGTCGATGATTGGGGTAGTCCGGGTACTCATCGGGCATTGGGTAGTCCGGAAACTGCGTAAACGGCTTACTCGAAATCAAGTGCGTTGATTCGTAAACCCGCGAACTCGGCCCGCCAAAGTTCCAGTTGCCACCAAGGTCGCTGGCTCGCTCAAAGGCGTCGGCCGGGATGCCGAGCTCGAGGAGCGCCTTGAGCGCCGATAGTCCGTGAGGTCCGGCACCAATAACTGCAACTGACGTGCTGCGGTCGATGACGTCGGGGGAGTCGGCGTGAGGCGATACCGCTGTTGATCCGGTCCCGTCAATGGCGGTCATGGGACGAACCTACTGACTACTCGCAGTAGGGACAATGTCGGCAACCCATCTCGCAGCAGTCGCGCGTCGCCAAGTACGCGGAGGTGAAGACGAAAAGACCCGTAACTGGGTCGTCGTATCCGTCATCTTCGCCCGCCAACGCCTCTCGATGAGTTCGCAGGGTTAGATCCCTCTTTGCAGCATCTTGCGGGAGCCTCGCGAGCGATGGCTGATCGAGCGACCGCGGTGCTAGCTCCATGACAGGAAGCGTACTCGCACACAAAAGCAGGCCTGGAAAGATCCGCAAGAACCGCGTGATCGTCCGTCCGTCGGGATCGTTGGGCTCGACCGCGCTAGATGGACAAGGCAAGCTCGCATTTCACATAATCTGGGTGCTCGAAACCGATCTAACCGTCACAGGACGGCTTTGGCGCGCTGCGTTCGGCGGCGGGGGCACTACTGAGCGGCGATTGCCTGCTTGATGGCATCTGCGTAGGCACGACCGCCGGGAGGGGTCAGGTGCGTTCCGTCGGTGACGAAGAACTCGCGGTGGCCTTCGGCGGCTTGGGCCCACTCGGCGACTCGAACATTCGGGAACTCTTTGGAGACCTTGAGGATGTTCGTGTTCGATTCATCCATCCACGATCGGGGAACGTGGGTGGTGACCAGGACGACTCTCGCGCGGTCAGAGAGCCCAGCGACGGCCTTCCGCAGATCGCCCTCGTAGGCCGGACCATTCGTGCCGGGATGGATAACGACCACCGGAGCGAGCTTTCCGGCAGCTCGGCGCTGATCGATTCGCTCGTACATCAAGCCTGCGTGACGGCTCACTGTCGCATCCACCGTCACCTTGTCCAATGAGCCTTGCACGGCCTCGCGTGCACCCAGCATCACGGAGTCTCCGATGGCAGTGACAGGCCGTTTGGTTAGATCCTCGCCAGGTACTAGCGGAGCAGTCATAAGGGGATCATCTGGAGCCTTGACCGCCGCTGACTCCGAACTCTGGCTTGCGGTCTGGGCGGGTTCGGTGTCGAGCGCCCCAGCCCCCACCTCGGTAGCGCCGTTGAGGTAAGAGGTCGAGTCGACGGCTGGGATGGCACTCACTCCAACGGCGAGCCCAAGGACGACAACGAGTGAGAGGGATCCGCCGATGACCGCCCGCTTGACGGCAACGCCTTGGTCTTTCCAGCGTTGCCAGATCTGGCCGACCTCGCCGTTTCGGACAGGCATTTCGAGGTAGCGGTAGGACAGTTCTGCGGCGGCGAAGGTCAGGCCGAACTGCAGGATCATCGCTGGCATGCCGGTCAGCCCAATATCGATTCCGGGCCGCAGGATGTTGAAGATCGGCCAGTGCCACAGGTAGAGGCCATAAGAACGCTTGCCGATGTACACCAAGGGAGCAATGGCCAGGACGCGAGACGCGGCAATCGCGGGGTGAGTTGCGACGGCAACCACGACGACGCAGACACCAGCGAAGACGAGGAACCCACCTCGATAGAGCGCGGCAGAATCGGCGCTCACGGTGATGAAGAACCAGGCCATCAGGGCGAGTGCACCGGCACCGATCGCCGTGAGCACCATCGTCGGCTGGGGCGCTAGCTTCTTCGGTAGGGACTTCGGTCGCCAGGCAGTCGCTAAGGCCGCGCCAGCCAGAATCGTCATCGCGTGGGTGTCCGTGCCGAAGTACAACCGTGATGGATCATTCTCGCCTGGCATCGACATCAGGATGCTGAGGATCGCCATCAGGGCAGTGCTGGCGAAGACGCCGATGATCGCGACGCGGCGGACACCATCACGCAAGCGCCGCCGAAAAACGAAGAGCAGGACCGCTGGCCAAATCAGGTAGAACTGCTCTTCAACGGCCAATGACCAAAGGTGCTGGAGCATGGGTGGTCGGCCGATGGCCTCGAAATACGACTGATCGCCGAAGATATTCCACCAGTTATTGACGTACAACATCGAGGCCAGAACGTCCTCGCGGTATTTGGCTGCACTGTCCTGAGCGAATAGCAGAATAAGTAGTGCGGTCACCACGATGACAGCTAGGAACGCGGGGACGAGGCGCCGTGCGCGGCGTAGGTAGAACCGTTTGAAGTCGATCCCACCACTGCGTTCGACTTCCTGGAGGAGCAGGCTCGTGATGAGGAATCCAGAGAGAACGAAGAAAACGTCGACGCCGAGGAATCCACCGGGCAGCCACGGAACAGCGGAGTGGTAGATCATCACAGCCAGGACGGCGATCGCGCGGATACCGTCGAGAGACGGCAGGTATCCCAGGCTTGGGGTCGGGTTACCAGTGAACTCCGGCTTTACTGTGCGGGTTGCAGATTCAGAGATGTCGATCGCGCTTGTGGGACGCGAAAGTACCGAGCGCTTCTCGGTGAAAATACTCATTCGCCAGCCCAACGTCTGCCTGCTTCTTAGTTCTCGAGTGATCTGTCGATGAGCGTAGGTGCGGTAGAAGGGAACTGACGGTATTGCCGCGCGTCTTTAGTGGAAGTTTCGCGAGGCGGGGGCGGCTGTGATCGCCAATTCCTCCAAATCCCGGGCGACAACGTTGATCGCACCGTCCGCAGATTCCACATAGCCTCGCACCAGGAGAGCGGCGGCAGAGCGAGCCACTTTCTGGTGCTTACTCCACAGCGTCTTGCTGCACACAACGTTGATGAGACCACTCTCATCCTCCAAGCTAATAAAGGTGACTCCGGCGGCAGTTTCGGGTCGTTGTCGGTGAGTGATGACTCCGGCCACTGTGACTCGGCTGCCATGCGCGCGGGCGGGAAGCTCGGCAGCGGGAACAACGGGGTACCCGCGTAGACGCTCACGTAGGAGCTGCATCGGCGAGGAATCGACGGATATCCCGGTTGTCTCCAAATCGGCGATGAGGATGTCGTCGTGACTCATTCCCGGCAGGGGTGGAGCGCTCTCGCCGAAGATGAGACCAGGGATTTGATCCGAGGATTGGTGGGCGATCGCCCCAGCGCTCCATAAACTGGCTCGCCGCTGTCCGTTATCGAGGCTCGCCGTCGCTCCTGCCGTCGCGAGAACTTCAAGTTGTGTGCGTGTCAATTCAGTCCGCCGGGCGAGGCCATCGAGGTCGGCAAACGGAGCTTGATCGGTGATTCGCTTGGCAACCTCGGCTCCGATGCCTTTAATGCTGGTCAGGCCGACGCGCACCACAGGTTCGCTCGCTGACGGAGGAGAGGCCGCTTCCAATCGAGCCTCGGCTGCGCTGTGGTTAACGTCGGCCCGAGCAACGGTGACTCCGTGACGCCGGGCATCGGCAATCAACGTGGCAGGTGACCAAAAGCCCATCGGTTGGGAGTTCAGCAAACTGGCGAGAAAAGCGGCGGGATAGCGCAGCTTGAGCCACGCGCTGGCATACACCAGGTAGGCAAACGAGGCGGCATGCGATTCGGGGAATCCGAAGCTAGCGAAGGCAGCCAGCGAGGTGTAGATCTGATCGGCGGCGCTACCGGTAAGGCCGCGCGCGGCCATCCCGGCGTAGAGCCTGACCTTGAGGGCCTCCATCTTGTCGGCGGATCTCTTAGATCCCATTGCTTGCCGGAGTTGATCGGCTTCAGACGCGGTGAATCCGGCCACATCGATGGCCATCTGCATCAGCTGTTCCTGAAAGATAGGGATCCCCAGTGTCTTCTTGAGGGACTTCTCCAGAAGGGGATGGAGGTAGGTGACCGGTTCTTTGCCAGCCCGTCGCCTTAGGTAGGGGTGAACTGATCCACCTTGGATTGGGCCTGGTCGGATGAGGGCAACCTCAACGACGAGGTCGTAGAAGTTCTCCGGTTTCAGTCGAGGCAGAGTCGCCATTTGCGCGCGTGACTCCACTTGGAATACCCCGACAGTGTCTGCCGCACATAAATGCTCGTACACCTCATCTTCTTGAGGGAGCAGAGCTAAATCGATCGTTACTCCGTGAAAGTTAGAGACGAGATCGATCGCTCGATGGATCGCCTCCAACATGCCAAGCCCGAGAAGGTCGAACTTGACGAGGCCGACCGTTGCGCAGTCCTCCTTGTCCCACTGCAGAACCGTGCGCCCCGGAGCCGTTGCCCATTCGACCGGACAGACTTCAATCACTGGTCGGTCACAAATAACCATTCCGCCGGAGTGAACGCTCAAGTGCCGCGGGAAGTCCAGTAGTTGTTCGGCGGTAGCAAGGACCTGAGCGGGGATCGCCGAATCGTTATCGACGGCCACATGTTGGCGCCCGTGGTATTCCACATGCTTTGTCCAGGCGTCAGCACTGCCTTGTTCGTAGCCGAGCCCTCGCGCGGCATCACGGATTGCTGAGCGTGGTCGATAGGTATTGACGTTGGCCACTTGGGCGGCATGGTGGCGACCGTGACGCTGGTAGACGTACTGGATGACCTCCTCCCGGCGGCCACTCTCGAAGTCAATGTCAATATCTGGTGGCCCATCCCGTGCAGCAGACAAGAAGCGTTCGAAGAGCAGGCCGAGAGCCACTGGGTCACAGTTCGTGATGCCGAGGGCGTAGCAGACCGCTGAGTTGGCGGCTGATCCTCGGCCTTGGCACAGGATGTCCTGTCGGCGAGCGAACTGCACGATGTCCCACACGATGAGGAAGTAGCCAGGGAACCCGAGCTCAGCGATGATCTTTAGTTCGTAGTCGATTTGTTGCCATGCTCCGGGCACTCGTGGCGTATGACGAGGCCCATACAGTCGCTCGGCACCTACTTCGGTGAGGTGGCGTAAGTAGCTCACCTCGTCATGCCCGGGTGGGACCGGAAAGTCGGGAAGGCGGGGCGCGACTAAGGAGAGGTCGAAGGCGAGGTCTGTCGCGAACTCTGCCGTTCGTTCAACGGCGCCGGGGTAGCGGCGAAACCGCCGGTGCTGTTCGGCGGCACTACGCAAGTGCGCCGACGGTGATCCTGGTAGCCAGCCATCCATATGGCCGAGGTCACGACGGGCGCGAATCGCTGCCGTGATGTGAGCGAGCTTGGCGCGATCAGGAGTGGCGTAGTGGGCATTAGTCGTCGCGACCACCGGTAAATCCCGGCGCTTAGCGAGTTCGTAGAGCGCATCGTTGCGAGCATCGTCATCTGGATTGTGGTGGTGCCACAGTTCAACAGCGATGTTGTCGGCCCCGACGGTGGCGATCAGTTCGTCGAGGGCTCGCTGTGCGGCAAGAAAACCGCCGGTCGCGAGCGCATTCGGAACCGTACCTTTCCGGCATCCAGTTAAGACAAGCCAATCGTTGTGAGCAAAATCTGCCAATGATTCAAGAGTGGCGATCGGTTGACCCTTCTTGCCAGCAAGATTCGCTGTTGAGATTGCTCGACTGAGTTGGCCGTATCCGGTGGGATTGCGAGCGAGGACCACGAGATGTTCCCCGGTTGGATCGGTGAGTCCATTGGGTCGAGCGGTGGCGTTGAGGGTGAGTTCCGCGCCGAAAATTGTTGGGAGTCCAACCTCGGCAGCAGCTCTGGCGAACTTGACGACGCCGTAGAAGCCATCGTGGTCGATGAGCGCAAGTCCGGATAGTTCCAGTCGGCTCGCTTCGGCAACCATCTCAGCTGGTGAGCACACCCCATCCAAAAAGCTGAAGTAGGAATGGGCGTGGAGTTCGGCGTAGTGGGGAGGACATGAGGGTGCAGGGCGGGTAACGGAACGAGGGAAGCGTTGGTTAGTCATACGTAGCCTCGATCAGCCAGGCATTGTTTTGGACCAGACAAAGATGGGCGCGCGCAGTGTTACTGGAATCGGTCGTGATGAGTTGGAACCTGGCATAGCGCCGATGGGAATCTGACTCCCACCAGCGTTCATCGGTCAGCCACGGACCTGTCCACGCGGTAATGGTTTGGACCAACCCATCGGCTAGTTCTAACCGGGTTGGCCGGGCCGTGACATCTCCGCGAGCAGTTACTTGGACCGGTCCGGTCGCGCCGAAAACGCCAATCGGTACTGGTCTCGGATGGAGGACCGCGGGTGACGGCGCGGGGATCTGACCTGGCCATGGCATCGGGGGGTCAATAGCCGGAGTGGGTTTACCCCACGGCACATAGTGAACACGCTCATGTGGTCCACGGCCACCTCCGAGTAGGACGGTGAAAACTGCGGTGGGGCCAAGAAGGCCACGAACGCGATCAAGGCCACGGACAGCCCGCCGGTCGGCAGCCGACATCTCACCCCACAGGCTCACCTGGAGATCAGCAGATCCCGCGACCTCGTCTGCTGTTATCCGAATGAGGCTGATACCAGCGCTTGGGGCCGACACGCTGGCACCAGAGCTGGATTTGGGGCTAGATTTTGAGCTGGTTAACCACCCTGCTAATTGCCAGCGGATACGTTCCAGGATGGTCTCGCCGTCGAAGACTGGACTAGCCCGCCACTGACGGATGTTCTCCTCGGCATGTTCGGTGTGGAGCTCAATCCGAAGCTGGGTACAGGCCAGGCCTCGCTGAGCGAGTAGCTCCATGAATTCAGTGACCATCGGTTTTGCCGAGAAGGTCGCGATATCAACGCGCTCAGCTGGCGGATCGAGTTCGACCGTCACCGCAAGTTCCTGAGCGGGGTGATGAATCGCCAACGGAGTCGGGTCGATGCCTCGGGCTAAAGCATGTGATTGCGCCGCCGAGCTGCCAAACCGGGACAACACCGATCGGGTGGGTAATGCCGCGAACTGGCCCAAGGTGCGAATACCGAGTCGACGAGACAATGTAGTGAGCTCATCGATTCCGAGGGTAGAGATCGGGAACGGGGCGAGGAACTCTTGAGTTCGCCCCACTGGGACGATCTCGCCAGTGGTGTCGCGGGCTGTCTGAGCGGCACACCTGGCTCCAAACCGGCTATCAGCGATACCGATTCGGACGGTCTGGTCGAGGGGGTGCTCCCAGAGGCCTAACAGATAGGTGATGAGCTCTCGTTCGCCGCCGTAGTAGCGGCTCGGTCCGGCTGCCGGAATGGTGCATAGTCCCGGTTCGCTCACCTCCAGGCGAGGGACTGCTTCGAGCAATGTCGCGACGATGGGTTCGAACGCGTGAGCGTCGCGGTAGGGATCGGCGGCGAGCACGGCTAGAGCCGGACTATGACCCTTCGCCTCCCGTCGCCGTTGACCGATGCGAACGCCGTGACGATAAGCGGCGGGGGAGCAGACGGTCACGACTCCGCCCTCGATGACGGCCGCGGGGTCGGCCATTGATAGGCCGGCAGCGGTGATCGGCCAGTTGGTGAACGAGAGTGCAGCAGATCGCACGATGCGCTCACCCCGCTCGTTGGATACGGGTGGAGGGACTGGGGCTAGCGCCAATCAATAGATCCGTTTGTCGGAGACGACCGCCAAGTCGGCGACCAGAGGCCTGAACCGTGATGGTTTGGGAACGTAGCGCCCCGTAACCATCGGAAACCCCATACCAGCGAACCGCCTTGGCGGAAAAGAGTAGATCTGGTTGTTCAGGCCACCCTGTTGGATCCACGATGATGAGGATGCTGTGACGCTGACGGGCACGAGCCAGAAGTCGACGGGCATCGCTGGGACGGCAGCTGGCTTTTGAGCCAGTGGAAAGCGGGAGGCGCAGAACGACGAGTTCAACCGAATCCAATAGTGCCGCAGTGACATCTAGCCAGTGATTCCCTGGATCAGGGATGAGGGCAAGGTGGTTGAGGGGGACTCCGTGTTCAACTCCTGACTGAGCGCAAAGCTCTGGCATTCCGATGACCCCAGCCCATCGTCCCTGCGCCATTGGCCCAGCGAGTAGCTGAAAAAGTAGTGAGGTGCGACCGGTGTCGCCAGAAACGCCGACAGTGCTGCCGGGCCGTAAGCAACCACCCGGAATCAGTGCAGCTAATTCGGGGACCAACTGAAAATCAGTATGCGGCTGGTCGGCATCACGGGCACTCGTTATTGCTCCACGAGGATCAGTAACGAGCCGGGTGGAATCCAGTGGTATCGAATCCAGTGGCGTCGAATCGAGTGGTGTAGCGGTAGCGAGTGCCATCGTCACACTATATCGAACATATGTTCGAAGTGAATAGGCCTTTTGGGGGAGGTGTGAGAGGCTCAGTGCCCTAGCGCTTCACAGCTAGACTCGACACACTAACTAATAGCCACACACACGCTGCGGGTCGCGGCTGTAGGTAAGGGGTACCAGATGTCGGCAAAAAGAGCTCTCTTCTTCGTCGTCATCCTGTTCCTGACGCTTGGCGGACTGCTGTATCCGTTAGCCGGAATCTCAGATACGAGCTCGACCACTGAGCCGTCCACTATTACCAACTACTCCGCTGAATACAACGTTGATGATGACGGGGCGATGACCGCCACCGAAGTCCTCACCGTGAACTTCCCGGTTGGGCGGCGTGGAATCTTCCAGTTCTGGGATGTGGTTAATCCCTCTGATCCCAACGGCCGCTACATCCCTGACGTCGAATCGGTAACGCGCGACGGGCTCGCTGAGCCGTACGAAACGTATTGGGAAAGCAGCGACACCATCTACACCCTGAAGATCGGCGATGCGAATGTCACCTTGCCGGTTGGACAGCACACCTACACGATTCGATACACCACAGACGGCGTGATCTCGCCCTTTAGTGCCGGTGCTGACAAGACGTTCGAATCGACAGCCGGGACTGCCACACCGGACTCACAGTCGGCGTTCTTCTGGAACGTCATCGCGCCAGGCTGGAAGATGCCGATCAGAGACGCAACGATCAAAGTGAATCTGCCCAGTGCCGCAGGCCAGGTGCAATGCGCTGCCGGTATCACCTCCGGGGGAGTCAACACCCCCGCGGGATTCGGCCCCTGCGAGATTGCCGGAGCTGGGACTCCGAACCTCACGCTGACTGCCAAGAACATCCCGCCGGTGAGCGGAATGACCGTGCGCGCAACCATGGTGCCGGCTAATCCACCGCAGGTGACGCTGCCGTGGACGAGTCAGTGGGATGCCGTCCTCGGGCGCGCCGTTCCGCTCGTGTTCTTCGTCCTCCTACTGAGCATCATCGGTGCCGTCGTCGGATTCGTCTGGGCTCGGAAGTCGCGCGAGAATCAGCCAGGCTTCCCCGTGATGTACGCCCCACCGGATGGGCTCGGACCGGTGCAGACCAAGTACATGGCGTACGAGGATGTAGGCAGTCATGGCCTAACCGCCACGCTTTACTACCTGGCAGACAAGCGATTGGTGACCCTTGAGCGCCGCTCCGACGACTCCTGGCTCATCACCGGCACCGGGACCCAAGAGCAGTGGGCCGCGATCGACCCGGTCAGTCGGGCGACGGCGACCGAACTTGGCGTGACGACCCAGGGTGGGTGGTTCCTGGCGGAGAAGAGTAAAGCCGCCGGAAAGGTCCTCGCTGCTGCCAAAACTGGCGTGGTTTCTGACACCAGTAGTTGGAGTAGAAATGCTGGTTTGATGGTGACGTCAGCGAACGAACAACTCGGTCGCGTCTTGTGGTTCGCGGCGCTGGTCTTCGCCGCGATCGGCTTCATCTTCGGCCCTGCCACGATGTACGGGCTGCCGTTCGCCGCCTTTGCCCTTGGTGGGATCAACTTCATGAAGACCGGGGTCGGTACTCGCCGGACGGCGGCTGGCCGCGAGGTGTGGTCACGCTCGGCTGGTTTCGAGCGGCTCTTGGCGACGGACTCCTCGCAGGATCGGTTCGACTTCGCGGCGAATAAGGACCTGTTCATCAGCTTTATCCCGTACGCAGTCGCGTTCGGCGTCGCAGACAAGTGGGCAGAGAAGTATCGGATCTACACCCACGAGGATCCGCCCGATCCGTTCTGGTACCCGTACGGCTACATGGCCGGAGCAAGCCTGTACTCCGCCGGCGGCGGAATGGGCGGGTTCGATTCAGCAGTTTCTTCAGCCATCGGCACGTACCAGGCTTCGCAGTCGGCAAGTAGCGGCGGCGGCGGAATGGGCGGCGGCGGAGGCGGCGGAGGTGGCGGTGGTGGTGGTTCTTGGTAACGCCGGGCTCCCCGGCAGGGTAGATTCAGCACTAACAGACCTGATTGGAAGTGATTTCTCGTGATTTTCGCGATCATCATCCTCGCCATCATCATCATCCTGGTGATCTTCGGCGTTGTTGGCTTCAACAAACTGCGCCAAGCCGACGTTGCCGCGCAAGAGGCGCTTGGCGGTATCGATGTCCAGCTCACCCGTCGCGCTGACCTAGTCCCGAACCTGGTCGAGACTGTCAAGGGCTACGCGAAGCACGAGTCGGGCGTATTCGAGGCCGTCACCGAGGCCCGGGCTCGCGTGAAGAAGGCTGCCTCTGACGGAACAGTCGACGAGAAGGCCGCTGCCGAGGCGTCGCTGGATAAGTCACTGGTCAATGTCATGGCGGTTGCCGAGCAGTATCCAGATCTGAAGGCATCGACGAACTTCCTCCAGCTGCAGAACCAGTTGGCTGAAACCGAAGATAAGCTGTCGTTTGCTCGCCAGTACTACAACGATGCTGTCGGAACGCTAAATACGCTGATCGTGACGCTCCCGTGGCTGCTGTTCAACGGGCTTGCCAAGGTCAGCAAGCGTGACTTCTACAAGGCTCCTGAGGGCCAAGCGACTCCGCCGCAGGTGTCGTTCTAAGAGAGTCGTTGGCGAAACTCGATTTCGTCGACCCTGGTTGATGGAGTTCAGTCCATGCCTCACGCCGCATAGCGATCACCATCCCCCAGGCATGCTTCACTCATGCACCGACGGTGAGTCGCGACAAGATCACTGAGTTTCGTCAAGGCGTAGACGTTAGTCGATGTCGACCATCTCAAGGTCACCAGCGACGAGCACGGCCACGGGGCGGGAGATTCCCTTCTGCAAGCGGTGGTCACCTCACTTATACTGAACTGATCGCTCGAGCAGACGCTGGGATGTATAGCGGCCGCGAAAGCCGGCGCCGGTTTCAGCAATGCCCCCGTAGTCGAGCCAACTGGTGAGCAACCCGCCTTTAGCGTCTGTGGCGAAACCCCCTGGTTGTACGTTCTAGCGAAGCGCCAAATCCGGTTCGATGGTGTCGAACTGCGGTCGCTTTGCGTCGATTCCGTCGCCCGAACTGCGGCCGCGCAAGTGCCGTCCAACCCACGGCAACAAGTGCTGGCTGGTCCACTTTGCGTTCGAGATAAGCACGTCTCGGTTGGTCAGCGCAGGAGCAGGTGGCAGTGGATGGCGAGAGTCGAACTGCCCGAGTCCAAGAGTCGTCGCCACCATCGCGGCGACTCGCTCGTGGCCTAGGTCATTGAGGTGCAGCCGGTCGTCTGCCCAGAATCGCTGGTCATCAAAGATCCTTTCGTCCCAGAAGTCCACAAGGAAACAGCCGTGTTCCTCCGCAACGCTGTGAATGACCTCGCGGTAGTCGCGTAGCCGCGAACTGACCGCGCCGAGGGCCTTTGAGCGCCGCGACACATCACCAAACGCGAAGAGTAGAACGTCGATACCTTCGCTGCGGGCAGCAATTACGCCGGTCTCAAGAACCTTTTTGCTCCGAAGCAGATCCCAACGCGGCCCCATAGCGTCGTTAATCCCGCCGCCAATACTGATCAGGGCAGGAGACATCGCGAGGGCTCGGGGTAACTGCACCGTGACGATCTCGTCGAGTTTCCGCCCGCGGACAGCGAGATTTGCGTACTGCACGCCGGGATCCTGAGCCGCCATCGTTGCGGCCAGGCGGTCGGCCCAGCCCTGGTGTCCTCCATTGGGTGCGACGTCGCCAAGTCCCTCGGTGAACGAATCGCCGATGGCGACGAATCGGTTCCACTGCACGATCGATCCTCCTAGAGATTGGGCGTATCGGGAGCTGACGCGTCTTGTCTGTGGGCGGCGCTAGGCGTTGACGAGGTCAGCCAGGGCGCGCACCGTGTCGGCATCGGTTCCGGAGTTGGTGCTCAGCGTTGCCGAACTGTGGAGGTCTAGTGCACCTGCGGCCAGGAACTCGTGGGCATTGTCGGGGCGAACCCCGCCACCGGGCATCACGATGGGGTCATTGCCGTACGTCGTCACCAGCTCTTCGATCAGTGGGAGGCCGTTGGATGCGGTTACCGCTTGCCCCGAGGTCAGCACCCTCGTGAATCCAAGTTCGTTGAGGACTCGATATGCACGCTGCGGGTCAGCGACTTGGTCGAACGCTCGGTGGAACGTGACGTCGATCGCCGGATTGATCCCGCGAATATCGGCCAGCAACTGGGTACATCGGGGCACGTCGACGAAGTTGCGGTCATCAAGGATGCCAAAGACGACTCCGCTGAACCCTTGCTCGGCGACCATTCGTGCATTCACGCGCATCGCGGCGAACTCATGGTCGTCGTAGACGAAGTCGCCTCCACGCGGCCGGATCATCGGGAATACCGGGATCTTCAGTGCTTTCGCGGCCTGAACGAGGTAACCCACAGACGGCGTTGTCCCACCCTCTGGACGGCCAGCGCAGAGTTCGATCCGATCGGCCCCCGAGTTTTGGGCGATCACGGCATCAGCGACGGAATAGCAACAGATTTCTAGGCGGCGGTCCACCTGCTGAGTATCGCCCCACGGCGTACTCGTTCGCCACCTGCCGGTACAGGACGGCAACACAGACACGCGTACACGTGCCGGTGGGGTGTATTTGTCCGGTTGTGTGGTTATCATTTGCCCCAGGACACAGTTTGTGGACTGATCGTGACTGCTCATAGGACGCTGGGGAAGGCGACCCTGCGAGCAAGGGAGATCAGCAGTGTCAGTATTGACGCGCACAGTGGACCCACAAAGTCCACCGACGCCACCTCTGCGGGGTGTGGTGTTTATTCATTCATGCCCTCGTGCACTTGTTTCTCACGTTGAGTGGGCGCTCACCGGCCTTCTCGGTCCTAGTGCCCGACTCGAATGGATCGCTCAGCCCGTCGTGCCAGGGAGTATGCGCGCTGAACTTGGCTACAAGGCAAGTGTCGGCACGGCTGCTCGACTCGCCTCTGAACTTAAGGCGTTCCCTGGACTCAGGTTTGAAGTGACTCAGGAACCGGGGACAGGTGCAGAAGGTGAGCGGTATGCCTGCACCCCATCATTAGGAATCTTCCGAGCCGCAATGGGCCCGCATGGAGATGTCCTGGTCAACGAAGAACGACTCCGCAGCGCCCTAGCTCAAGGCGCCTTAGGAAAGGACCTCGCTGGGCTGATCCACGATTTGCTGGGGTCCGCGTGGGACGAGGAGCTCGAGTCATTCCGCTACGCGGGCGAGGGCGCGACGGTCCGTTGGATGCACGAGGTCGGCTAGGCAACGCGGCTACGTGATCAGCCTCTCTGCATATCCCCGTTGACGCTGGAGGAAAGCTAGCGAGCAAAAGTCTGCCGGACAGTAGACGATGTCTGACGTGACGCAATTCGCAGCCGGTAGCGAGGTGAAGGCGGACCCCCGCAGATGGTGGGCGCTGGCTGCTCTCAGTATGGCCGTTTTGCTTGTATCGGTCGATAATACGATCTTGGCGGTAGCAATCCCGAGTCTCGCTGAAGATCTTTCCCCCACAGCAGAACAATTGCTGTGGATCGGTGATATCTACTCCTTCGTGCTGGCCGGTCTGCTCATCACGATGGGAAATATCGGGGACCGGATCGGGCGCAAAAAACTGCTGATGATCGGGCTCGTCGCATTTGCGGCCTGTTCAGTGATCGCCGCGTTCTCGCCAACCGCTGAAACGCTCATCCTGTCGCGCGCTTTGCTCGGTGTGGCTGGGGCGACCCTCATGCCCTCGACCTTGTCGCTAATTCGCAACACCTTCCCCAACGCGAAAGAGCGGACCTTCGCTATCTCGGTCTGGAGCGCAGTGGCTGCCGCGGGTGGTGGCCTGGGCCCGCTGATTGGTGGATTCCTGCTGGAGCACTACTGGTGGGGGTCAGTGTTCCTTGTGAACGTCCCCATTGTGGTGGTCATCATGGGGATCGGCGTGTGGGCGCTGCGGGAATCGCGCAATCCCAATCCGGGCCCGATCGATCTCATCAGCGTTGCCTTATCCCTCGTCGGAATCTTGTCCTTGATCGCTGGAATCAAGGAGGTCCTGATTAGTGGGTTTGACCACCCGGAAAGTGATGTCCTCCTGCTCGTTGGGGTGCTGGCTCTCACCTGGTTTGTGCGCCGTCAGTTGACTCTCGAATCACCGCTAATTGATATGCGGCTATTCAAGATCCCCGCCTTCGGTGGCGCGGTATTGGCCGATCTGATTAGCGTTTTCGGACTCATGGGGGTGTACTTCTTCCTTGCTCAGCAGTTCCAGTTAGTGGATGGGGACTCACCCCTGCAAGCGGGTCTGCGGCTTCTGCCTGCTGAAGTCGCCGCTCTATTCGGTGCCCTGCTAGCTGCGAGAATCATCAACAGATTCGGTCGAAGATTCACGATCGTTGGCGGGATCTCGCTTGGCGCGCTCGGACTTCTGGGACTTGGCGTCGTCCACGTCGAGGGACTGATTCCCGTCACAATCTCAATGATCCTGGTGGGTCTCGGCTTCGGTGCGTCTCTGACGGCGACCGCTGATGCGATCCTCACCGCCGCTCCACCGGAGCGTGCTGGCGCAGCGGGTGCCGTTTCGGAGACTGCCTACGAACTGGGAGCCGCGCTGGGGATCGCCATTCTTGGCTCGATTCTTGGGGCTTGGTACCGCCGAGCAGTCGAAGTTCCACCGGATCTACCCCCGGAGGCCTCGGCGGCGGTGAGCGATTCGCTCAGCAGCACCGTCGACGTGATGAGGCAGGTACCAGCAGAAATAGCCGATCAGATGCTGGCAGCGAGTCGGTTAGCATTCACTGACGCGTTCGCAGTGACCTGTTTCGTGGCAGCTGGTATCTGCGCCATGGGCGCGTTGGTCGCCTACCGGGTGCTGCCAAAACGTAGTGAAGAAAAGGCCCCAGTAGAGGAGCACTAGCTATGTCTGAAGCGTCTTTTGGCAGTGCACTGATTGTGCCGAGCGAGCAACGCTTTCACACTGACACGGAGTGGTTGACGTCGCGGCATAGCTTCTCCTTCGGCGATCACTACGATCCAACGAACACCCACTTCGGTCTGCTCTTGGTCAGTAACGACGACATTGTTCGCTCAGGGACGGGGTTCGACACTCATCCCCATCGCGATATGGAGATCGTCACGTGGGTTCTGTCCGGTTCCCTGGTGCATCAGGATTCCGAGGGCAACAACGGCGTCATCTACCCGGGCCTGGCACAGCGAATGAGTGCGGGAAAAGGAATCTTGCATTCTGAACGTAATGACTCCTGGCGACTGACAGGACAGAGCGCACACGACGATCCGGTGCACTTCGTTCAGATGTGGGTTCGCCCGGATGAGTTTGGGATTGCCCCAGGTTATGAACAGCGCGACATCAATGATGAGCTCGACACAGGGGAACTAGTTGTCGTCGCAAGCGGCTTGGCGCGGCATCGTTCATCGACCGCCATCCGGATTGCCCAGCGCGATGCCGGACTGCACGCAGTACGCCTAGATCCTGGCACCTCAACCCTTCTGCCCGACGCGCCTTTCCTGCACGTCTTTGTGGCTGTCGGCGATGCGCGGGTCGGTGATGCCACGTTGGCGCAGGGCGATTCCGCGCGCCTCATCGACCACGGCGGCGTGACACTGACGGCAGGTCTCGCGGGGGCTGAAGTGCTCGTTTGGGAGATGCACGTCTCACACTGATGCAGGTCAGCGAAGCTTTTTGGATCCTGAAGGGATCGCCTAGCGTGAGACGGACCAGGCCTTCCACGTTGTCCTGGCCACGACGTCAGAGCGTCCCGCGTCAACGGGACGATTGGCCCTGTCTCACGGAACAGTGGGGAGCTAGCGTTGCGGTGGCGGGACGGCGTTGAGCCAGCACCAGCCAAATTTCTGTCGGAACTACCAGAGTGGGTGTAGAAGATGCCGAGAAGCGTTGGAGACCGGTACGTCTGTGACATGTGCGGAGCGAGGCTTGTCTACGAGGTGGCGTGTCCTTGTTCGGCTGATATGCCGCACGTTGAACTGTGCTGTGACCGCCAGATGGCTCTCGTCACTGAGTAGGTGGCACAAGCAGGACCAGCCCGCTGTTACTGAAGTTGGCGGCCTAAGGCGGGAAACCTGTGCCCGGAGATCCGTCGGCTAGTGCGGAGCCTGAGCCAGCCGAACTGTTCGGCTGAGTTGATCTGCTGCTGCCACCACAGGCTTGTGGAGCGCCTTCCCTGGATTGCGGGTGAGTCGTTCGATTGGGCCGCTCACGCTGAGAGCAGCGATGACTGTTCCGCCGGGCCCGCGAACAGGCGCGGAGACACTAGCAACCCCCGGCTCGCGCTCGCCCACACTCTGTGCCCAGCCCCGTTTGCGAACCTGCGACAGCACTGTCGCGGAGAACCGCGCTCGGGCTAGCGTCTTCCCAATATGGTCGAGGTCGTCGGCCGCGAGAAATACCTGTGCCGCCGAGCCAGCCTGCATAGTGAGAACCGTTCCAACGGGCACGGTGTCCCGCAATCCGGATGATCTCTCCGATGCCGCAACGCAAATCCGCTTGTCGCCGTCGCGGCGGTAAAGCTGGGCGCTCTCGCCGGTGTGTTTACGTAGCTCGGTAAGTATCGGTTGGGCCGACGCTGTGAGGCGATCTTCCCCAATCGCGCCGGCGAGTTCACCCAATCGGGGGCCAAGAGTGAATCGCCCGCTGGCGTCACGGGCTATCAGTCGATGATGCTCGAGGGCTACAGCCAAGCGATGTGCCGTTGGACGGGGGAGTCCGGTGGCAGCCACCAGCCCTGCGAGGTTCGTTGGCCCCGCCTCAAGTGCTGTTAACACGAGGGCAGCCTTGTCGATTACTCCGACTCCGCTATGATTGTCCATGTAATGATACTGGCGTCTCACTATGTGAGATGTCAACTGTTGGAGTCATCCGGGTGAAAGCCCGCAACGAGAGGTGCTGGTCATGGGTAAGACACTGGCCGAGAAGGTCTGGGAATCCCACATCGTTCGCCAAGCAGAAGGCGAACCCGACCTGTTGTACATCGATCTGCATCTCATTCATGAAGTAACGAGCCCGCAGGCATTCGATGGATTGCGTGCCAACGGCCGCGGAGTTCGCCGCCCAGACTTGACAATGGCGACCGAAGATCACAATGTCCCCACGCTGGATATCGAGAAGCCAATCGCCGATCCAATCTCGCGTTTGCAGGTGCAAACGTTGCGGACGAACTGTGAAGACTTCGGAGTTCCGATCTTCTCGCTAGGCAACATCGATCAGGGGATCGTTCACGTCGTGGGTCCACAACTCGGGCTCACCCAGCCAGGGATGACCGTTGTCTGCGGTGACTCCCATACCTCGACCCACGGAGCCTTCGGCGCACTCGCATTTGGCATCGGCACCAGTGAAGTCGAGCATGTCCTGGCGACTCAAACCCTGCCGCTCAAGCCGTTCAAGACCATGGCGATCACGGTCAATGGTCAGCTACCCGATGACGTGACAGCCAAGGATCTGATCTTGGCGGTTATCGCCCAAATCGGAACTGGCGGAGGTCAGGGCTACGTCTTGGAGTACCGCGGCGAGGCCATCGAGTCGCTATCGATGGAGGCTCGGATGACGATCTGCAATATGTCGATCGAGGCGGGCGCCCGGGCGGGGATGATCGCGCCAGACCAGACGACATTCGATTACGTGAATGGCCGCGAGCACGCCCCCAAGGGCGCGCAATGGGATGAGGCCGTAGAGGTATGGAAGTCGTTGGTCACTGATGAGGACGCTCGCTTCGATGCTGAGGTTGTCGTTGATGCGGCAAGCCTGTCGCCGTTCGTGACCTGGGGAACGAATCCGGGTCAGGGTCTACCTCTGTCGGCGTCGGTGCCGAATCCCGCAGACATGGCCGACGAAGGTGCGCGGGTCGCCGCGCAGAATGCGCTCGAGTATATGGGCTTGACCGCTGGAACTCCGTTACGCGACATCGCCGTGGATACCGTCTTCCTGGGATCCTGCACGAATGGTCGGATGGAGGACCTTCGGGCTGCCGCCGCGGTGCTTCGTGGGCACAAGGTCGCTGACACGGTGACGATGCTCGTCGTTCCCGGATCGGTCAGGGTTCGCCTTGAGGCGGAAGCTGAGGGCCTAGACAAGGTCTTTATCGAGGCGGGGGCGCAATGGCGTCAGGCGGGATGCTCAATGTGCTTGGCAATGAATCCCGACAAGCTGACTCCGGGGGAGCGCAGCGCGTCGACGTCGAACCGTAACTTCGAGGGTCGACAGGGTCCTGGTGGACGGACCCACCTGGTATCGCCGCAGGTTGCGGCAGCGACCGCTGTCACTGGTCATCTATCGGCTCCGGCCGACCTAGTCAACGCATAGACGTAGGGAGCTCATCATGGAGAAGTTTGCAGTTCACACCGGAGTCGCTGCACCGCTCAAGCGCAGCAACGTCGACACAGACCAGATCATCCCGGCGGAGTACCTCAAGCGGGTTACTCGCCACGGGTACGAGGACGCACTGTTCTCGGCGTGGCGCAAGGATCCGGAGTTCGTCCTCAATCAGCCCCAGTTCAAGGAAGCGACGGTGCTCGTTGCCGGTCCGGAGTTCGGCACTGGTTCGTCACGGGAGCATGCGGTATGGGCGCTGCAGGACTACGGGTTCAACGTCGTAATCTCGGCGCGCTTTGCCGATATCTTCCGAGGCAACTCAGGTAAGGGTGGGCTGCTGGCAGCGCAAGTTGAGCCGTCAGTCGTCGACGCTCTTTGGGCGATCATCGACGAGAATCCGGGCGCTGAGGTGACGATCGATCTGGAAAGTCGGCGGGTAAAAGCCGGCGACCTCGACGAGCCTTTCGAGATCGACGACTACGTTCGCTGGCGGCTGTTGGAAGGCCTAGACGACATCGGGATCACCCTCAACCACGCCGACGCGATCGCTGATTTCGAGTCCCGTCGACCTGAGTATCTGCCAACAACTAAGTGATCCATTCTTGAGTCTCGCGTGGCATCTGCGGGCTTCTCGCGCAGTGATCTCGATCCATCCGGCTGATGGAATCGGCGTGGCGCGTGTGTCGATGCCCGGAACACGTCTAGCCTGAATTTCGAATTCGGACATCCCCAAGTCCGACGACTAGACGGAGGATTTTGTAGTGAACAAGGCAGAACTAATCGACAAGGTTGCCGCGCGACTTGAGGTAAGCCGCAAGCAGGCAGCCGACGCCGTGGACGAGGTTATCTCATCCATCACGGCAGCGGTTTCCGAAGGCGAGCGCGTGGCTATCACGGGCTTCGGTGTCTTTGAGAAGGTTGAGCGCAAGGCGCGTACGGGCCGCAACCCAGCGACCGGTGCCATCGTCAAGATTAAGGCGATGCATGTGCCGAAGTTCCGTGCCGGTGCAGAGTTCAAGACCGTTGTTAGCACGGGCAAGGCCTCGGCCGCAAAGCGTGTTTCGGCTGCAAAGAAGGCGACGCAGAAGGCAACTGAACCAGCCAAGGCGGCAGTGACGAAGAAGGCGGCGGCAGTCAAGGCTCCGGCCAAGAAGGCCGCTCCCGCAAAGAAGGCCGCTGTTAAGAAGGCAACCGCGACCAAAACCGCTGCGAAGAAGGCCCCGGCAAAGACTGCGGCGGCAACCAAAACTGCGGCAAAGAAGGCTCCGGCCAAGAAGGCGCCCGCAGCTAAAAAGGCACCTGCTAAGAAGGCCCCGGCAAAGACTGCTGCGGCAACGAAGTAGTTCTTACTAAAACATCTCAGAAGAGCGCGGCCCGAGTTAAGACTCGAGTCGCGCTCTTCTGTGACCGGATACTCCCATTCGTTCCTGACACACGAGATGCAGCGAGCTTCTCCGTTAAGGCTAGGTAGGTCGTGGGTAGGTAACGAGCCGGGATGCGGCAGGGCCTAACCCAACAACGATGGCTCGCTCAAGGTCATCCGGGGTATCGACATCGAGCCGCAGTGAGTCTTGCGCGAACTCCGTCAGGTCATCGAAGCCTCGTGTTCGGTGGGCATTTGCTGAGGCAGGTCCGAACGCCGTTGTCACGGCTCGACCACTACGATTAATGAGCAGCGATGTCCCCAACCCGGTGTGATCCGCCACGAAGCCACGTTCGGTACGGCTGGCGTTGTCCAACAAGCTCGCCAGCGCTGCGGGCTGGATGGTCGCTAAGTCGGCCGTCACGATGGCGATCGGGCAGTTCGGGTAGTTGCTCAGCTCCTCGCCCTGCGCGAACTTTAGAACCGCATTGAGATCGCCAGTCAGTCGTGTGGGCTCAGAGAGGACGCGAGCGCCGAGTGATTCGACCTCTTTCGCTAGCCCTCCGTCACTGGTGACGACGACAACTCGGTCCACCTCGGAAACGCGCTTCGCGACGGCCACGACATCTCTGGCGAACGCTCCAGCGAACTCCGCCGTTGACGCTGCCCGCGGGGTACCTTCCAATCGGCTCTTAGCAATCTGCGGAGACTTAATTGGAATGACGACGATCCAGGAAGGCGTCGCGGGAAGCACGCAGCGATGGTGCCATCTTGAAACCTGTCGGGTCCCTTCGGGGCATTCGGATCGACACGGCGACGTAAAAGGCGGGATGATCGGTCGAGTATTAGGTGGATAGGGTCGGGTCGAGTGCGTGAGGTGCACGTTCTCTTGGGATTAGGTCGAAGGGTGAGCAATGGGTAGGAAGCGTCATGGGGCTAAACACCTCGGTCCCTACTACCGATTCGCCGTCGTCCTGCTAGAGCCCTTCCTCACGATCTGGACTCGCCGAGAACGCCAGAATATGGAGATTCTCAAACGCGACTATCCTCCCAATGACGGCATCATCGTCGCCGTGAATCACATGTCGTGGTTCGATCCGATGAACGTCTGTCATGTCCTGTGGGATGCGGGTCGCCCTCCGCGATTTCTCGCCAAAGATGCCCTCTTCAAGATGCCAGGGATTGGGCAAATCTTCAGGGGAGCGGGACAGATTCCGGTGTATCGTGCCTCAGCCAATCCTGCCTTGGCAATCGCTGCGGCCGTCGACGCGGTCAAAGCGGGGGAGTGTGTCGTGATCTATCCCGAGGGGACGATGACGCGCGATCCCGAGTTTTGGCCGATGGCCGGCAAATCGGGTGCGGCAATGTTGTCACTGGAATCTGGCGCCCCGGTTATTCCGATGGCGCAGTGGGGCCCTCAGGAGGTTATGCGTCCCTACACCAAGGAATTCAATCTGCTCCCGCGTAAGCAGATGCGGACTCTTGTCGGTGAACCGGTTGACCTTGACGATTTGCGTGGCGTGGAGGTAACCAGGGAGGTATTGAGTATTGCGACTGACCGCATCATCGATGCCATCACTGACTTGCTCTCCCAGTTGCGTGACGAAGAACCGCCGACCGAGCGTCTGGACGTTAGAGCGTGGAAGGAAGTAAAGGCTCGCGAGAAAGCACGCGAAGATGAGTCAGACCATTAACAGCAGCAGTATCAGTAAATCGACATGAACACCGACATCGGTATGAAGAGGAGTAACGCAATGACCCGAGTAGCAGTTATGGGTAGTGGATCGTTCGGAACAGCGATGGGGATGATCGCCACCGATGCCGGAAACGACGTCCTTATGTGGGCGCGCGAACCAGAAGTTATGGAGTCGATTAACAACACGCACGTGAACGAGATGTTCCATCCTGGTCTGGACCTTCCCGAGACCCTGCTGGCCACCACAGATGTTGAAGAAGCACTCACCGGCGCCGATATCATCGTGCTGGCGATTCCGGCCCAAACATTGCGGGAGAACCTGTCGGTCTGGAAGGAGTGGATCGAGCCGGAAGCGATTGTCGTCACCTTGATGAAGGGGATTGAAGCCACCACCGGGATGCGGATGACCGAGGTCATCGCGGAGGTAGGAGAGATCCCGCCAGCGCGCGTCGCCGCGATCTCAGGGCCAAACTTGGCTCGCGAGATCATCCAACGCCAGCCAGCTGCGACAACTGTTGCCTGCATCGACGCGGAGAATGCCCAGCGCGTCTCTGAGGCAATCACGACCGCGTACTTCCGCCCGTACTGGACCGAGGATGTCATCGGTGCTGAGGTCGGTGGCTCGGTGAAGAACGTGATTGCGCTCGCGAACGGAATGGCCTATGGACTCGGCTACGGCGAGAATGCCCAGGCGTCTCTCATCACGCGTGGCCTCGCAGAGATGTCCCGCCTCGGTATCGCTCTCGGTGCACATCCGATGACGTTTCTGGGACTCGGCGGGATCGGCGACCTGATTGCCACCTGCACATCATCGCTCTCGCGTAACCGGACCTTCGGGGAGAACCTCGGACGTGGGCTGACGGTCGACGAGACCATCGAGCGCACCAAGCAAACCTGTGAAGGCGTGAAGAGTTGTGCGGCAATCCTGGAACTCGGGCGCGTCAATGGCGTTGAGATGCCGATCACTGAGCAGGTCGTGCAGGTTGTTCATCATGGAATGTCTCCGAGCGAAATGCTTGGAAACCTGATGTCTCGCGACCCGAAGGCTGAACAGGGCTCTGCTGCGGCCGAGAACTAGGAACCAGGACGTAGGGTTGCCCGCGTGAGCAACGCCGAAGGTCCTGGGGTCAAGAAGACGACTGTGGCAGTGATCTTCGGCGGTCAAAGTAGCGAGCATTCGATTTCTTGTTTGTCGGCTGCCAGTGTGCTCAGTGCGGTTAATCGCGAGACGTACGACGTTGAGGCCATCGGGATTGATCGCCGTGGCGTTTGGTATCGGGTCTCATCGGATCCGGTGGATTGGGCTCGGACGCCTGACGGGGGTCTGCCGACTGTCGATGTCACGAGTGCGGCCGTGCACGGCAAGATCGATATGTCCGAACTCTCGGTCGATGTTGTGTTCCCGGTGCTGCACGGCCCGTTCGGGGAAGACGGCACGATTCAAGGCGCGCTAGAGCTCTTAGGGATTGCCTATGTTGGTTCGGGCGTGCTCGCGAGCGCATTGACGATGGATAAGCAAACGACCAAGATTGTGTTGGCAGCGGCGGGGCTACCAGTTGGCTCATTCGTCGCAGTGACCGATGCCGATTGGGTACTGCGACGCGACGAGGTGCTTGCGCGAGTGGCCGAGTTACGGTTCCCGGTATTCGTGAAACCCGCGCGGGCTGGATCGAGTATCGGTATCGCCAAGGTTGGCGAGCTCGCTGGAGTTGCGGCAGCCGTGCACGACGCCAGGGAGCACGATCGCAAGGTCGTGATTGAGGAATCCATCGAAGGTGCTCGCGAGATCGAATGTGGGGTCCTGGCTAACCGCGGGCACAAATCGCCGACCGCAAGTATCTGCGCCGAGATCACCATCTCCGCTGAGCATGACTTCTACGATTTCGATGCCAAGTACCTTGACGACTCCGCGACGTTGACAGTCCCAGCCGACCTACCTGCGGTCCGTCACGCGGAGCTTGGCGAACTGGCGATTCGAGCATTCTCCGCACTCGGCGCTGACGGACTCTCACGCGTTGACTTCTTCGTCGATCGCAACGGGGAAGTGGTGATCAACGAGGTGAACACGATGCCGGGTTTCACGAATATCTCGATGTTCCCGCGGATGTGGCAAGAGTCGGGAATGAGCTATCCGCACCTGATTGATCACCTACTCGCGGTTGCCATCGACCGTGGTTCGGGACTGCGCTAATCCCGACTAGCTACTGCGGTACGACCAACGGGATATTCGCCTCGATCGACGGACTCAGATCAACGAGTACATCGGTCTCCGGGGTGAACGCGTCGGGGACGGCCACCTCGACGTTCACGACCCGTCCGACCGTTGTGAAGACGTAGCCGGCCGAGCGTTGCTCAGGTAGCCAGTCGATGTCATTGATCGTGGCGAGTAGCGACGTCGCCGTGAGTGCGAGAGGTACCCCCACGCCACACCGCACGGTGATCGGTGGATTTCCGTAAGCGGAGGTGAATACCGAATCGGGCTCCGTTTGGCGACGTACTTGGTCCAGAACCGAGCTCGGGAGTGCCTCGTCGAGGTCAGCACAGGTCGAGGCGGCGGAGCCGGTCGGTTCAGGGCTCGGCACCGGGACCGCGACAGATCCTGCGCACCCGGCGGTCAGGCCGAGCGTCAGCGCAGCGACGATCCCAGTCACAACAAAGAGAGGCGCGCGCACACCGATGAGAGTAGCCCGCCGGGCAGCCTGAGAAGGTACGCACATGGCAGAGCTCGCGCGCGCGGCGCGTATCAGTGAGATCGGCGAACACGTACTGATCGAGGCGATTGGTCGACGGATTGGCTCTGGCGACGCTGTGGTCGGTATTGGCGACGACGCCGCCGTCATCGCGACTCCCGACGGTCGCTGCGCTGTGAGCACGGACGTCTTCGTCCAAGATGTTCACTTCCGCCTCAACTGGTCATCCGCTCACGACATTGGCCGGCGCGTCGCTGCCGCCAACTTGGCCGACGTGTCAGCGATGGGTGCAGCACCGAGTGCCCTGGTCGTCAGCCTGGTTTTGCCGCCAGATACTGAGGTTGGATGGGTGCTGGATTTTACTGACGGCATCGCTGCGGAGTGTGAGGCTGCTGGCGCGGTTTTCGTTGGCGGAGACTTGGCCTCCGGGCCTATTGTCGTTGCGTCGGCTACCGCATTGGGGGATCTCCAAGGCCGGGACCCCGTGACTCGCTCGGGCGCAAAGCCTGGCGATCTGGTGGCAGTTGCCGGACGTCTTGGCTGGGCGGCCGCTGGCCTGACCGTCTTGTCTCGAGGGTTCAGCGCACCTCGCAAAGTTGTGGCGGCTCACCGCGTCCCGCAACCGCCGTACCTAGCGGGACAGCTCGCGGCAAGCGCTGGTGCAACGGCAATGTTGGACATTAGCGACGGACTGCTCGCTGATCTCGGCCACATCGCCAGGGCATCAGAGGTCGCGATCGATATCGAGTCGGCACAGTTGGAGGTCGATGATGCCGTCCGTGATGCCGCGTCGGCCTTCACCACGGATCCGCTTATTTGGGTACTCACCGGTGGCGACGATCATGGTTTGGTCGCAACCTTCGCCACCGAAGCAGTTATTCCCCACGATTTCACGGTCATCGGCACGGTCAGTCAGGTCGATGGCGATGCTGGGGTCACTGTGGACGGTCAGGCGCGTCCTGAGCTACGCGGGTTCGATCACTTTGCCTAGATCGTGAAGGTGACCGGGTCGACCGAGCCTGTGGGTCGTGCCAACAGGGGTCCCGCGTGGAATGCGAGTTAAACGACTTTGGTGACTTTCCCGGCCTTGAGGCAGGATGCACACACGTTGAGGCGTTTGGGTGTCTTGCCGACCAGGGTGCGGACCTTTTGAATGTTCGGATTCCAGCGACGGTTCGAGCGTCGGTGGGAGTGCGAAATCTTGTGGCCGAATCCTGGCCCTTTGCCGCACACGTCGCAGTTCGCAGCCACAGTAGTCTCCTGAAATGTCTCGCCTGGAAGATGGTTTTTGGTTCCTGCCTTGCTCGCACCAATCTTGAGCTCAACGAACTGGACTCAAGGTGGTCGCGCGCTTTGGTAGCGCGCTGAACCGCAGGCAACTGGATTATCGTACCCGAGAGGCTTAACTTAGCGACACGTGAGTGGCAGATCGCACTAGGCTGGCGGTTCGTTGGCAACCGGAGGTGTGTGTGCACGATTCCCTAGACGCAGAAGTCATTCGTTCCTGGGCGGCAGTTACCGTCGCATCGCTGGGTGAGTGCCGCGCCGAGATCGATGCGCTGAACGTGTTCCCCGTCCCAGACGGCGATACCGGAACGAACCTGTTCCTCACTGCCGAGGCGGCAGCTGCCGCGGTCGAGGAACAGTTCGATCTGGGTGAGCCTGTTGATGTTGTCGCCGCAGCACAGACGTACGCGAAGGGCGCGCTACTGGGGGCCCGCGGGAACTCCGGAGTCATCACCAGCCAGATTTTGCGCGGAATCGCCGAGGTAATTTCTCAGGCACCGAGTGATCAGCGGCCTGGCGAACTGCTCGCTGCCGCGCTAACCCGCGCAGCAGAACTTGCCTATAGTGCAGTTGGCGTGCCGCGCGAAGGAACGGTCTTGACCGTGTGCCGGGTCGCTGCTGAGGTCGCGACGGAGGCAGCCGCGGCGCCCGATGCAACGCTGGAAGAGGTCAGCCGGGCGGCATTGGCTGGAGCCGAAGAGGCGCTAGAGAAGACACCCGAGCAGCTTGAGGTTCTTCGAGATGCCGGAGTGGTCGATTCGGGCGGGCGAGGCCTCGTCGTCATTCTTGAGGCGTTGGTAGAGGCGGTCACCGGTGAACATAAGACCCGCGACCTGACTGCCAAACTTCCAAACCCCGTTGTCTCTGTGACGTCTCACACCGTCAGTTACGGCGGTCCGGGCTACGAGGTGATGTACCTCATCGAAGCGGGGGACGATGAGGTGCGTGAATTGCGAGAGAAACTCGGCGCGCTCGGCGACTCCTTGGTTGTCGTTGGAGGTGGCGGCCTATGGAATGTGCATGTCCACGTCGACGACGTTGGTGCTGCCGTTGAGGCTGGGATAGAGGCAGGTCGGCCCTACCGCATCAACGTCACGCACCTGGAGATGGCGAACGAGAAACGTGAATCCGGTCGCGGTGAAGGCGAAGAAGGTCGAACCGAACGCGTAGGTCGAGCAGTGGTCGCCGTAAGCCATGGGCCAGGGGTAGCCGCACTACTGCTGGAAAGCAACGTGACAGCCGTTCCCGCAGAACCGGGCCGACGACCCTCAACCGCCGAGTTGCTCGGCGGGGTGATGGGTAGCGGCGCCAGGGAAGTGATTCTGTTGCCAAGCGACGGCGACACGAGGGTCGTTGCGGAGGCCGCGGCTGAGCAGGCGCGCGATGACGGAATCCGCGTGGCGGTGATTCCGACTCGGTCGGTCGTGCAATCACTGGCAGCCGTGGCCGTCCATGACCCGAGCGCGGTATTTGATGACGATGTGGTGGCGATGGGGCGCAGCTCAGCAGCGACGCGCTACGGCGCAATCACTGTGGCGGTCCGGCAGGCCGTCACGACGGCTGGTGTGTGTGAAGTGGGTGACGTGCTTGGCCTCGTTGGCGGCGACATCGTCGTGATTGGCTCCACCCTAAAAGACGTCACGGCCGAGGTCGTCAAACGAATGCTGGATGGTGGCGGTGAACTCGTCACGGTGGTGGCCGGTAACGAAGCTGATCAGGACCTCATCGGAGTCGTTGGAGAGGTTAGTGAGCGGGACTACTCAGACGTCGAGGTCGAGGTTGTGATGGGCGGACAGCCGCTCTGGCCATTGATCATCGGCGTTGAGTAGGTCCGTGTCGACACCTATGCGCGACTCGCTGCGAGCGAATACCCGCTGAACTGTCCCTCGAACCACGCACAATAGACCTGTGACGTCCGTGGTAGTGCTCTCGACGAAGCTGCGCGATGTTGTGGGTGGCCGAACTGCGACTGCTCTGCAGAAGGCTTTCGGCCTCGAGACAGTTCACGACCTACTGCTGTACTTGCCCCGGCGCTACTCGCGGCGTGGTGAGCTCACAGATTTCGGTTCACTGCGCGAAGGCGAACTCGTCACGGTGATGGCGCGAGTGAAGAGCGTCTCGACGCGGCAAATGCGGCAGCGGCGCGGCACCATCACCGAGGTGATCGTCACCGACGGTCAGAATGACCTGAGCCTCACCTTCTTTCGAAAGCCGTGGGGCACAAAACTCACGTCAGGTGCGGTCGGTCTTTTTGCTGGCAAGATCTCTCGGTACAACGGCAAACTGCAGTTGACCCATCCCGAATGCAATATGTTCGATGACGCTGGTTCGGATGGATCTTTGGATGCGGATGCGCTGGCAACGTTCGCGAATGAGATCTTGCCGGTGTATCCGGCAAGTGCGGCCGTTGCTTCGTGGAAGATTAGCCAAGCAGTCCGGATGGTGTTGGATCAGATCGATTGGGATTCCGAACTCGATCCGATGCCTGCAGATGTCGCTCAACGGCACGCGCTCATTGGTCTCGCTGCCGCGTACCAGGCGGTCCATATGCCCACGAGCGATGAGCACATCGCCCAAGGCCTCCAACGCGTTCGCTGGGATGAGGCGTTGGCCCTGCAGACCGTCTTGGCGGTACGGCGCGAACGATTAACATCCCAACCGGCCCTTCCGCGCGTCCGACGGATGGGTGGTCTCTTAGCCGACTTCGACCTGGCCCTGCCGTTTGAGCTCACGCAGGGACAGCGAGATATCGGTGCCGATGTCTTCGCCGACATGGCGAGCAACCACCCGATGCATCGCCTCCTGCAAGGTGAGGTGGGTTCTGGCAAGACCCTGATTGCGCTACGGGCGATGTTGGCGGTTGTTGATGCGGGAGGCCAGGCTGCCCTGCTAGCGCCTACTGAAGTCCTAGCCGCTCAGCATGCGCGCTCGATCCGCATGCTGCTGGGACCACTGGCCCAAGGCGGTCAACTCGGAGGTGCTGAAAACGCGACGAGAGTTGCGCTGATTACTGGTTCGCTGGGGGCGGCGAAGAAGCGCGCAGCGCTCCTGCAAGCAGCTAGTGGTGAAGCTGGGATTGTGATCGGAACACACGCATTGCTCGAGGAGCGCGTGATGTTCGCCGACCTAGGCCTCGTGATCGTCGACGAACAGCATCGATTCGGCGTCGAGCAGCGGGCAGCGCTCGCCGAGAAGAGTGCCAGTGGACAACGCCCGCACGTCCTCGTCATGACCGCGACTCCCATTCCACGAACCGTGGCGATCACTGTCTTTGGCGATCTCGACGTCTCGGTACTGTCCGAATTGCCGGTCGGCCGCGCCCCAATCACGACCTTCGTCGTGCCGACCAGGGAGAAGCCAGCCTTTCTGGAGCGAGCGTGGGAGCGCATTCGGGAGGAGGTTTCTGCCGGACACCAGGCCTACATCGTCTGCCCGCGGATTGTTGCTGCGGAGTCTGACAGCGATGGTGGCGGCGATGAACTCTCCGCAGACGACCTGTTTCTAGGTGGCGCCGACGTTGACGAGACTCAAGACGATGCCAAAGCCCTCGCTCCGATGGCTAGCGTTGACCAGGTCGCCGCAGATCTTGCTGCCGGGGCACTACGGGGATTGCGGATCGAGGTGCTCCACGGGCAAATGTCCGGCGATGCGAAGGACGACATCATGCGGCGCTTCTCGGCCACCGCCGCCGATGCAGCCGGAGATGTCGGGATCGATGTTCTGGTGTCAACAACCGTCATCGAAGTCGGCGTGGACGTCCCCAACGCGACGGTGATGGTGGTGATGGATGCCGATCGGTTCGGTATCTCCCAACTCCATCAACTTCGTGGCCGTATCGGTCGCGGGGGACACGCTGGACTCTGCCTACTTGTCACCTCTGCTCCACCGGACTCACCTGGCCGAGAGAGGCTGGAGATGGTCGCGGCCACGGTGGACGGGTTTGAACTGGCGAGGATCGATCTGAGTAGTCGCCGGGAAGGTGACGTGTTGGGAGCGGACCAATCCGGGCGCAAGTCGTCTCTTCGCGCGCTGTCGCTCCTGCGGGATGAAGACATCATTGTGGCGGCCAGAGCTGAAGCCGAGGTAATCGTTGCGAACGATCCCGAACTATCCGAGCACACCGCGCTCGCGGATCTTGCCTCAGACCTCGTCGGTCCAGAGGCCGCCGATTGGCTGGATCGATCATGACGCGGATCATCGCCGGGACTGCCCGGGGACGCCAACTCAAAGTGCCGAAATCTGGCACGCGCCCGACATCTGATCGCGTCCGGGAGTCGATCTTTTCGTCCCTCGATCATCTACTCGGGTCGTGGGATGGGCTAGGCGTCCTGGATCTCTACGCGGGGACGGGAGCCTTCGCGTTCGAGGCGCTCTCACGCGGGGCGACACGGGCGGTGACGATCGAAAGCGATTCGGGAGCGTGCGCAACGATTCGGGAGAACGTCACCCATACCGGACTATCCGCCGATGTTGTGCGCGCCGACGTTAGTTCGTGGATCGACCATCAGCAGGGTAGGGGATTCGATGTCGTGTTTCTGGATCCGCCCTATGACGTAGGCACGGTGTCACTCTCAACCGTTCTGGCTCAGTTGGCGCTGGGGTGTCTGCTCAACGATGGCGCTGTCGTGGTCGTGGAGTATCCGAGTAGATCAGCGGCCCCAACGTTCCCTATCGGATTTGGTGAAGTTACGGATCGCCGGTTCGGAGACACCAGCGTCAGCCGCGCCGTTTGGTACGTTTCAGGTAATCCGAACTAGGGGAGTGTGTTCTCTTTATGCGCAAGGCAGTGTGTCCTGGCTCATTTGACCCGGTTACCAACGGTCACCTCGACATTATTAGTCGGGCGGCCGCGCAGTTTGATGAGGTGACTGTTGCGGTCCTCATCAACAAACGCAAGGCGAGCCTATTTACGGTCGACGAGCGCATCGAGATGCTTCAAGAGGCCACCGCGCAACACGGAAACGTCGTTGTGGACGCATTCCACGGCCTACTTGTTGACTTCTGCCGCGATCGCGGGATCGCCGCCATCGTGAAGGGTTTGCGGGCTGTCAGTGACTTTGACTACGAACTGCAGATGGCGCAGATGAATAACCGCCTCACCGGCGTGGAGACACTCTTCGTTTCGACAAATCCGCTTTACAGTTACTTGTCATCTTCCCTAGTCAAGGAGGTCGCTACCTACGGGGGCGACGTCCGCGGCCTACTACCTGACACGGTTTACGAACAAATGAAAATAAAGCTTGACCAGGCCTAAAGGGGAGGACCCATGGAAATTCACGACCGGCTCGACGATATTGCCCAGCTACTAGAGTCAGCCCGCGCCGTTCCGCTTTCGACATCGTGTGTGGTGCCGCGTAATGAGGCGCTTGACCTCGTTGAAGATGCTCGCGATGCGCTGCCGGAGGCCATCCGTGACGCTGACGAGGTCCTAGCGAATCGCGAGCAGCTCCTCGAGGACGCGCAGGTCCAGTCGGATGAGATCGTCACGAGCTCCAACCAGCAAGCCGGCGACCTGATCTCCGGGGCGCAACAGGATGCCGACAACATCATTGACAATGCGCGCGCCGACGCTGACGAGATGCTTGATCGTGCCCGTGCCGAGGCTCGTCGCATGATTGACGAGCAAGAAGTCCTGCTGCGGGCGCAAGAAGAAGCGTCGGCTCTACTCGAAGCTGCCGAGGTCCGCGCTCGCTCCGTTATGGACGACACCCAGGGCCGCGCTGATGTACTGATGGAACAGACCCAAGCGGACGCCTCCCAAGAGCGACTGCAGACGGATGACTTCGTTGACGGCAAACTCGCTGACCTGGAGGAGTCGCTGGCAACATCGCTGACGGCAGTTCGTCGCGGTAGGGATAAGATTCACGCCCGTCGTGCTGCCTTCGATCCGGTCGACCTGCGGTCACGATCGGATGACGACGCGTTGCTGTACAACCAAATTATCGAGTAAAGCGAACGGGGAGGTCCACCAGTCGGTCCCGTTCTCGCGCCGTAAGCGCATGTTTGTTGCTGCGTTGAGTTCGTGTAGGGACGAGGCTGGTAGCCTTGACACCGGTTTTTGTTTTGGTCCGATCTATCGACTTGCCGTGGGAGCGTTTAACGTGTCATCCCTCGACGGCCGTTCGCCACTAGTCCTCGACGTTCGAGAGCTGGGCAGGCGTGCGGGCGCCATGATGACGTTCGATCGACAAGCCCTGGCACCCGTAGAACTGTCCAATCCAATGATCGGTATTCCAGTGGGGTCAGACCTCGCGCTGGATCTCATGGCGGAGTCCGTGGTTGAAGGGGTGTGGATTTCCGGCGATATCGCAGCAACTGCGCAAGGATCGTGCAGTCGTTGTTTGGAACCGGTGTCAACCCCACTGGTGGTCGACATTGCGGAGCTATTCCGATACGCCGACCTTGACAATGAAGTTGACGACGACGAGATTCCCACGTTCGAGCACGATTTGATCGATCTTGAGCCAACGCTGCGTGATGCGGTGGTACTAGCTCTACCGCTGGCGCCAGTGTGCGGGGAAGATTGTCTAGGGCTGTGCTCGCAATGCGGGTTTGAGCTTAAGAACGATCCGAACCATCAGCACGACCAGACAGACCCTCGATGGGCTGCTTTGGGAAAGATGTTCACCGATGACTCACCGGCGCAAAGCCGAGAGTCGAAAGAAGAGGGCTGAAGCAAGTGGCTGTCCCCAAGCGCAAGATGTCGCGTAGTAACACCCGTTCCCGTCGTTCCCAGTGGAAGGGCCAAATTCCTCAGATCAACAAGGTAGAGAAGAACGGCCGCGTCGAGTACGTCGTTCCTCACCGGGTTGACGAAGACGGTCGCTACAACAATCGTCAAGTTACAGAGGACTAATACCTCGCCAATGACCGAGACAACGCCGTCGCCAACTGACGCAATTGACTTGGCGAGGCGTGCCCTCGGTCATGTGCTTGATGTTGATCCTTCGCAGCTGCGAGAGGATTCTCCGCTGCCCGATATCGGCGCGGATTCTGTTGCTGTTCTCGTTTTCGCTGACGTCGTTGAAGCATTCGCTGCTACGGCAGCCCTTCCTAGTTTCGTGGTCGACGAAGCGGTGCTTCTTCATGCGCGTTCGGTCGGGGATTTAGCGGCAAGTCTGGCCTGGCGTACCCCCGCGTCTGCTCCCAGCGAATGAAGCTGGGACTATCTGAGTTTCAGGCTCCTGAATCGCTTAATGAGGCGCTCGCCCTCGAGTTGAGCCCGGCGATGTGGGAGCTGGCGCTGACACATCGGTCTTTCGCCTACGAGCATGGCGGATTGCCAACAAACGAGAGACTGGAGTTCCTCGGGGACTCCGTCCTCGGCCTCGTGGTGACGGATACGCTCTTTCGCACTCATGCCAGGGAACCCGAAGGTCAGCTCGCTCGAATGCGGGCCGCCGTGGTGAATGCTCGATCGTTGGCAGATGTCGCCCGAACGATCGGTCTCGGCGATTACATCCGACTTGGTAAGGGCGAAGTCGGTACTGGGGGGTCGGATAAGTCCTCGATCCTTGCCGACACGATGGAGGCTGTTATCGGTGCCGTTTTCATCGAAGCAGGGTTGAGCGCAGCGAGCGAACTAGTTCACCGGCTCTTCGACCCAGTGATGGCCAACGCGGCTGAACTCGGTGCTGGTTTGGATTGGAAGTCGAGTCTGCAGGAACTGGCGGCTGTCCAGGGGCTCGGTCCGCCGGAGTACCGAGTCGAACAGAGCGGTCCGCCGCATGACCGGTCGTTCGAGGCAACTGTTTCAGTCAGTGAACGCGTATTCGGGCCGGGAGTGGGACGTTCGAAGAAGGAAGCCGAGCACGTTGCCGCGGCCGCTGCGTGGGAGGCGCTTTCCTCCGCTGCGGCGCAAGCCGACGGCGGTTCTGCGGCTGGCCCAGTCGTGGGCGCCGAAGCCACGCCGGACTCCGCGACGACTCCGTCCGACTAACCCGACACCAGAGGCTATGCCAGAGCTACCAGAGGTCGAAGTAGTCCGCCGAGGCGCAGATACGTGGTTCGCCAATCGACGGATTCGTTCCGTACAGGTCCTCCATTCGCGAGCCACCCGGCGACATCTCCACGGCCCTCACGACTTTTCTGCGCGACTGATTAATGCGCGGATCGTCGGTACCGAGCGCCGCGGCAAGTACTTCTGGTTTCGTCTGGACACTGGTGAAGCGCTGGTGACCCACCTCGGTATGAGCGGCCAGTTACGAGTGGCGAGTCCAGCGTCACCGGGGACCAATCACCTGCGGGTGCGGATTGGATTTGATGACGATCGCGATGACCTCATGTTTATTGATCAGCGCACCTTCGGAGGAATGTTCGTCGACGACTTCGTCGAGGTGCCATACCCGAGCGCCAAACGAGATCCTGGACGCGCTTCGCGCAACGCGGGATTCGAGGTCCCGGCGGCTCTGAGCCATATTGCTGCGGATCCGTTCGACCCACTCTTCGATCAATCGGCGACCGTACGCCGGATCCGAGCGAAACAGAGCCCCATCAAGGCCGTCATTTTGGATCAATCAGTGGTTTCTGGGATCGGGAACATCTATGCCGACGAGTCGCTCTGGCGAACCCAGCTGGACTGGCAACGCAGCGCCGCGACAGTCAGTCGCTCCAAGGTCATTGAGTTGATTGACAACGCGCGCGAGGTGATGAGCGAAGCGCTGGCTGCCGGAGGCACGTCATTCGATTCGCTCTACGTCAATGTCAACGGCTCAAGTGGCTACTTCAGTCGTAGTTTGGCGGTGTACGGTCGAGAAGGGCAGCCCTGCGAAAGATGTGGCGGCCCAATTTCTCGTGAGCACTTCGCGAATCGCTCGTCTTTTCGTTGTCCGCGTTGTCAGCGCAGAGCACCTGCGACCGTTTGAGTGTTCCAGCAGGTCACGTGGGTAGCAGCCACCGGGCATCGGCTACGGTCTGCGTTGGTTGGCGCGACGTTTTGGTTTGAGGACGACGGGGTATGACCGCACTAATTGCTTCCATCCACATCACGTAGTTACGTCACATCGCTGGAGGGTTCATGGCCAAGGCACTGATGGGTCACATGGCAAATGACCATCACCTGTACGCCCAAATCGCGTCATTGCGCGCACAGGTGCGGGTTCTGGAGGCTCAAGTAGCTGACCTGCACGCCCAGCAGTCTGATCACACGGTCGTTCTACCGCTCGAAACAGAGCTGTCCGTACTCATCGACGCCGAGCGCGCCACGCACGTTCCCGCCTAGGCGTTCTTCGCCTCAGTGGCGGTTACGCTTAGGCTCTCTTCCCCGAGAACTTGTTGGTGCACGCAATCAATAGCAAGACCGCCCTGGTCTGCGACGTGCCCAGCGACCGGCTGGAGTGGGTGTGCATCTCAAGAGTCTGACGTTGCGAGGGTTTAAGTCCTTCGCCTCCGCGACAACCCTCGAATTCGAACCAGGGATTACGTGTGTTGTCGGTCCCAACGGTTCGGGTAAATCCAACGTGGTCGATGCCATTGCCTGGGTGATGGGCGAACAAGGCGCCAAAGCGCTACGTGGTGGGAAGATGGACGATGTCATCTTCCAGGGAACCGATGACCGCGCGCCACTAGGTCGGGCCGAAGTTGTCCTAACTATTGATAATGCCGATGGCGCCTTGCCCGTGGAGTTCAGCGAGGTGACCATTCGCCGAACGCTGTTCCGTAGTGGCGGTTCCGAGTACGCGATCAACGGTGAGTCATGCCGACTCCTCGATGTTCAAGAGCTCCTCAGCGACAGCGGGATCGGTCGCGAGATGCACGTGATCGTCGGACAAGGGCGTCTGGACGCTGTCTTGCGCGCAAACCCGGAAGATCGACGCGGCTTTATTGAAGAGGCTGCCGGGGTGCTCAAACACCGCAAGCGCAAAGAGAAGGCGCTACGCAAACTCGATTCCATGAGCGCGAACCTCACCCGGCTCCAGGATTTGACGCACGAACTTCGCCGCCAACTCAAGCCGTTGGGACGCCAAGCCGAGGTTGCCCGCCGCTCTCAGGTCATTCAGACCGACGTTCGTGATTCCCGGTTGCGCATTTTGGCTGATGATTTGATCGGAATGTCGGGTGAACTCGACCGGGAAGAGGCTGACGAGGCCGTTCTCCGCCAACGTCGGGCCGGCCTCGAAGAGGCATTGACGACAGCGCGGACACGCGAATCGCAGATTGAGCAGGCCAGTATCGCCGATGCGGCAGCGCTGGCCCGAGCTAACGAGCTCCACTCCAGGTTGACGGCGTTGCGTGAGAGATATCGCGGCCTCATCGACCTCGCCCAGGATCGTGCGAGCCACCTGAACGAGATCGCCCAATCCTCCCAGGGTTCGGACCCAGATCAGCTCGATGCCCAGGCACAGCTTGCGCTACGTGCGGCTGAGCAGATCTCAGCAGAGCTTGAGCAGCTGCTCGCGACCCTCGCAGATCGCGAAGCTGACTGTGTGCGGGTCGATCACGAGTACGCAGGAGCGACCGAGCAAGAGAAGCGCCGTGAGCAGGCCGCAGCAAAGTTCCGCGAAACGCAGGTTCGCCTCGATGGGGCACGTAACGCGGCACAATCCAAAGTGGATGCGCGGGAGGCCGAGATCGCACGCCTTGCTAGCCAGTTGGCAGAAGGACACGAGAGGCTGACAGTGCTAGCTGCTGACTTGGCGAGCCTCGGAGATGTCAGCACTGGAGACGTTGCTAGCGGAGAATCAAGCCCGGAACTCCGTGAGCTCAAAGAACGGATGGCGCACGCTCGCGAGCAACGAGAACAAGCGAAAGCGCTTCGAGATGAGGCGCGTGAGCACGCAGCCAACGCGAGTCGGGAAGCGGCGGGAATCGACGCACGCATCGAGGCACTGGCGCTCAGTGCGGACGGACGGGGTAGCGATGTGTTCGCCACCTCGCAGCTGCCCACACTTGGGGTAGTGGCCGAGAGTATCCGGATCGATGCTGGCTACGAGCCGGCGATCGAGGCTGCACTCAGTTGGGCAGCCGATGCCGATGCCGTCGCCGTCGCTGACGTCTCTGCTGCGGTCTCGGCCCTCGCTCATCTGCGCGACGCCGAACTCGGCCGCGCGTGTGTCCTGATCGCAGGTAAGACGCAGTCGAGTCCGTCCGACGTGACTTTGCCCGAGGGTGCGCGGTGGGCCGGAGATCTAGTCCATGCGGGCAATGCGGATGTGGCCCACCAGATCTCGGATGCGGTTCGCACCTTGTTGCGGTCCACTGTCATTGTCGACTCGCTGGAATCAAGCCAATCACTGGTTGCCTCCCATGATGGGCTGACCTTGGTCTCGCGCGAAGGTGATGTCCTGACCGCATCTGTTGCGGCCGGTGGTCACGGGAAAGGCGGCCGACTAGAGATCCTCGCGGCGATTGAGCAGGCGCACGGCGATCAGCAACTGATCCGCTCACGCGTCGCCCATACCGCTAGTGAGTTCGAGAAGGCCGAAGCAGCTTTTGCCCTCGCCAGGACTCACGCCCAACAAGCCAACGATGCCTTCGATGCTGCTAATCGCGAGTTGGCGGAGCAGAACTCGCGGGTGACCTTGGCGGTGTCGCGCCGCGATGGCGCGGCAGCAGAGGTAACCCGAACCGAGACTGCACTATCCGCCGCGCGTGATTCGTTGACCGCCGATATCGCCAGCCGCGATGCAGCCACAGCGACTGTTACCGCTCATCGTGAGCAGCCGCAGGAGCAATCGCAGGAGGACATGGCTCCGGTGGACCTCGTTGCCCTGCGCGAAGCGGTTGTCGATGCTCGCCGCACCGAGACAACGGCCCGGCTCGCGGTCCGAACCGCCGAGGAACGGGTCAGTGCGAATAAGTCGAGGGCGGCAGATCTGCACGCTACGGCCGCCAGCGAGCGGACAGCCCGAGCAGTGGCTCTTGCTGCCGCGGCTAAACGTCGCAATCAAGCCAAGGTCGCCGTCGAGGTACTGCGACTGGCAGGTATCGCGATGACGGAACTGGAGCGCACCCTCAGCCAGTCGTATAGGCAGCGGTCTGAACTCACAGATCAGGCATCGGCCAAAGGCAGCGAACTTGGCGGTTTGCGAACGTCGATTCGTGATCTGGGCGGCTCCATCCAACAGCTCACCACCGATGTTCATCGTGACGAGATCGCCCGAGCTGAACAACGGATGCGCGTCGAGCAGTTGGCGGCGAAGGCACTCGAAGAGTTTGGCGTCGCTCCTGAGGAACTAGTCGCGGAGTACGGTCCCGACGTGCTGGTTCCACCGTCGGCAACGGCACCCGGGGACGAGGTCGATCCGCAAGCCGCCGCACCCGAGCCGTATCCCTACGTGCGAGCCGAACAAGAGAAGCGGCTTCGCACAGCAGAGAAGGCTATGGCGCTCTTAGGTCGCGTGAACCCGCTGGCACTCGAGGAGTTCCAGGCGATGGAGGAGCGCTACACGTTCCTCAACACTCAGCTTGAGGACCTGAAGAACAGCCGCCGCGACCTGCTGGAGATCGTTGCCGAGGTAGATGAGCGAGTCCAGCAGGTCTTCGCCGAAGCGTTTGCTGACGTTCAACGCGAGTTCACAGGAGTCTTTGGTCGGCTGTTCCCCGGGGGCGAGGGTCGACTCGTGCTGACGGATCCCAACGATCTGCTCAATACCGGTATCGAGGTCGAGGCTCGTCCGGCAGGCAAGCGGGTAAAGCGGCTGTCGCTATTGTCCGGTGGCGAGCGATCGCTGACGGCTGTCGCATTCCTCGTCTCGCTGTTCAAAGCGCGACCCAGCCCGTTCTACCTGCTCGACGAGGTGGAAGCCGCCCTCGACGATGTCAACCTCGGGCGTCTGCTCGGACTCATGGAGGAGTTGCGCGGCAGTAGCCAGCTCCTGATCATCACCCACCAGAAGCGCACGATGGAGATTGCTGATGCGCTTTACGGTGTGACAATGCGCGGTGGTGTCACTCAGGTGATTTCGCAAAGAATGCGCGAACTCGTTCCGAGCTGAACATACGGGTGAGTTTAGCTTGCGGGGGATAGGACAGACTGTGACTGTGGATTCTGTTGCCCTCTATATCGTCATTGGTGTTGTTGTCGCTCTTGTGGCCCTCGTGGTCATCATCGGCCTCGTTCGTGGGAAGAGCAACAAGACTGCTCCGCCACCAATCGCCCCCGGAACTGGTGGGGCCGACTCGGACGAACCCTCCGGCGCACAAATCCCGCCCAGTCGCGGAGGTATCGACGCCGATACCTCCGATGCCGTTGACGATGGTTCGGACACGCTCACTCTTGAACGCCCAGAGGAAGTCAGTGGTCGGTTCGCTCGGCTGCGAGCCCGACTCGCGCGGGGTAATAAGCTCGGGCAGAGTCTGCTGGGCCTGCTCTCGCGGTCCACGATCGATGAGTCCACCTGGGACGAGATCGAAGAGATCCTCCTAACCTCAGACCTTGGGGTAGCGCCCACGAACGAACTGATGGAGCGACTGCGCACTGAGGTCAAGATTCATGGCACCTCAGACCCGGCCGTAGTGCGCGACTTCCTTCGCAAGGAGCTGCTAGCCCTCGTCGATCCCGACCTCGATCGCGCCCTGCACACCGATCGCAATATGGTGCTCGAGGTTCCCTCCGTCGTGATGGTCGTCGGCGTTAATGGCACCGGAAAGACGACCACGACCGGCAAGCTCGCCCGGCTCCTCGTCGCCGAGGACGAAGACGTGCTCCTCGGAGCAGCGGATACGTTCCGCGCGGCCGCAGCCGAGCAACTCACCACCTGGGGGCAGCGGGTCGGTGTCCCCGTCGTACGCGGACCGGAAGGTGGCGACCCGGCCTCCGTCGCGTTCGAAGCGGTCGGAGCTGGAATCGAGCAAGAGGTTGACTGCGTCATCATCGATACCGCTGGGCGGCTGCACACCAAAGTCGGGTTGATGGACGAGCTCGGCAAAGTGAAGCGCGTGATTGAGAAACAGGCGCCGGTGTCGGAAGTGCTACTGGTTCTGGATGCAACCACGGGCCAAAACGGGCTCGTGCAGGCGAAGGTCTTCTCCGACGTCGTCCATGTGACCGGCGTTGTGCTCACCAAACTTGATGGCACAGCAAAAGGCGGGATCGTCGTTGCCGTCCAACGTCAGCTCGGAGTTCCCGTCAAACTTGTCGGCCTGGGTGAGGGTCCTGATGATCTCGCACCGTTTGATCCGGTGGCCTTCGTCGACACGATTCTCGGGGTGTAGGCGTACCCCATGGCTGCTGCAAACCTGCTGAATATTGAGAAGGTCTCGAAGTCCTTCGGCCGCTCGCCGCTCTTGGACGAAGTATCGCTGGGAGTTCAAGTTGGCGACCGGATTGGAGTGGTGGGTCGTAACGGTGGAGGTAAATCGACCCTGCTGAAAGTGATGACAGGACTGGAGCCAGCAGACTCTGGCCGGGTCACGGTGGGCAACGATGTTCGGGTAGGGGTGCTGTCACAGGCGGCCGATATTGACTCATCTCAGATTGTCCGCGACTTCCTCGTCGGTGATCGCCCCGAACACGACTGGATGTCCGATCGGCGAACCCGCGACTGTCTCCATGCTCTGCTCGGCGGGGTGGACGAGGTACGCCTCGATCGCCCCATCAGTCAACTGTCTGGTGGTGAGCGCCGCCGCGTCGAACTCGCCGCGCTGCTGCTGCAAGAGTTGGAACTGCTCATCCTCGATGAGCCCACCAACCACCTTGATGTCGAAGCAGTGGCCTGGTTGGCGAGTCATCTGAAGTCGCGCCGAGATTTGGCCCTGGTCGTCGTCACTCACGATCGCTGGTTCTTAGATGAGGTCAGCGATCGCACCTGGGAAGTTGTCGGCGGAAAGATTGAAGAATATGACGGCGGTTATTCGGCCTACGTGTTGGCGAAAGCTGAACGGCAGCGCCAAGCCTCCGCCGAGGCAGCCCGTCGCAATAACCTGATCCGCAAGGAGCTTGCCTGGCTTCGCCGCGGAGCACCCGCGAGGACAACGAAGCCGAAGTTCCGGATTGATGCCGCTAACGAACTGATCGAAGCCGAGCCCCCACCACGCAACAGTGTGGAGCTGTTGAGCTTTGCCGGTGCGCGACTGGGCAAGAAGGTATTCGAGGCAGAAGACGTCAGCCTGTCCTTTGGCGACCGGGCGATTTTGTCGCATCTTGAGTGGAATATTGGGCCCGGCGATCGCATCGCACTGGTCGGAGTCAACGGCGCCGGTAAGACCACCTTGCTCAAGGTTCTTCTCAAAGAACAGCCCGTTGATTCGGGAAAGGTCGCGACCGGAACAACCGTGAAACCTGCGTATTTGTCCCAGCACGTCGAGGAACTCAATCCAGCCTGGCGGGTGCTGGAGGCAATCGAGCAGATCGCCAATCGCGTTGAACTCGGCAAGGGCTACGAGCTGACTGCATCGTCGCTCGCGGAGCGTCTGGGGTTCGCCTCTGATGCGCAGTGGACGCCGGTCGGTGACCTATCCGGTGGGGAGCGACGGCGACTACAGCTTGCGCGCCTGCTGATGGGCGGACCCAATGTACTGATCCTCGATGAGCCGACGAATGACTTCGATGTGGAGACTCTCGCGGCGTTGGAAGATCTGCTTGATTCGTTTGGTGGCACGCTCATCGTGGTCTCCCACGATCGGTACTTCCTTGAACGAGTGTGTGATTCAGTTTTCGGCCTGATGGGTGACGGGCGAGTGCGCCACCTTCCGCGCGGGATTGATGAGTACCTCGAGCTTCGCGGTGTTCCAGGTTCGACGAGTGCACCTGGCGGCGCCAACACGAGCGCCGACCAGTCGGGGAATGGCACGCGCCCCAAGGTTGATCAGGCGCAACTTCGGGCAGCGAAGAAGGATGTCGCGCGACTCGAACGGATCATCTCAAAATGCATGACGAAGGAGCGCGAACTTCATACCCAGATCGCCGAACAATCGACCGACCACGAGCACGTGATGGAGCTTAACGCCAAGCTAGCGAAGGTCGCGGCTGACCAGCGCCAGGCCGAACAGGAGTGGCTGCTCGCCGCAGAGAAAGTCGAAGCGGCTAGCTGACGGTCAACGTCGCTGTACGGCAGCACTGCTGCGCTAGCTGTCGCTGGCCTTGTCGATGACTTTGTCGAGTTCCTCGCGCTCGGGGTCGACTTCTGGATCCGGCAATTCGTCGTGTTCGGCGGCAATTTTCGCGCTGAAGTCGTAACGCTTTCGGTAGATATTTAGCAGCGCGAGGAACATGGCGGCGACAGGAATCGCGAGTAGTGCCCCGGCTACTCCGAACAGTGAGGCGCCGAGCAGGACCGATCCGAATGCCACGGCTGGATGAACGTTGACTGCCCTGGCGCTGATGCGCGGTTCGAAGGTGAGGTTCTCAATCTGCTGGTAGAGGATGCCCCAGGCAAGGGCGAGGATTCCGATCCACGGATTCCCGCTGAGCAAGCCAACAATCACCGGCAACGTGATCGCGAGATAGGTACCGATCGTGGGGACGAACTGAGCGACGAGGCCGGTCCAGATTCCTAGGGCAAGCCACGACGGCATCCCGATCGCGAGGAAGACGATGGCCGTTGACGTGCCATTGAGCGTGGCCAAGATGACGCGGGCAGCGACGTACGAGCCGGTCTTCTCGGCTGTCACATCCCACACATTGACGACGACGTCTTGTAGTCGGGTGGGGAACAGGCCCGCCAACCAGAGCCGGAACCTAGGTCCGTCAGCTGAGAGGTAGAACGCAAAGAGGAAGAACGTGAAGACGCTGAAGAGTCCGCCGATAACGGAGATGAGGACGCCGAGAATTCCTCCCGCGAATTCCGAGGCGTAGCTCGTGGCCTGCTCGGGCGTAATGTTGAGCTGCTCAAGAATCGTATCGGTTGAGTAGTTGGTACCGAACCGTTCGTTGATCGCGCCAATTGTCGAGTTGACGAACTCGGGTAGACCTTCTAGGAGCTGGATGATCTGTTCAAAGAACAGGCGACCGAAAGCGATGAAGAACAACGTCAAGAACACGAGCACGCTGATCATCACGATGATAGTTGCGACTCCGCGCCGCATATATCTCGCTAGTCGATCGACCGCTGGTGCCATTGCGATCGCCGCGAACCATCCCATAAGGACGGTGAAGATAACGCCGCCGCCGTCCTCAAGGACAAATCGCAAAAGCAACGCGAGCGCGATGAGTGCGATCAGCACCCAGCCGATTCGCCAGACGTTACGTGGCAGGAAGGTGACGACCATCGACTCTCGAGGCGACTCGTCCGGAACGGGCGGGGTCGATGGCGCGTTAGCGTCGGACATGTTGGTCGAGCCCTTCACGGTGGGATGTCACTACTACGGGAATTAGTCAACCCGCCATCGGATTACATCATGATGGCGGGTTGACGAGGTCGAACGTGGTCTTAGGCAGGAACACTCGCAACGCCGAGCGGGAGGAACCGCTTGCCGTTGACTCGCTCGGATACACCCTCCCGATCGAGGTATGGCGTGATGCCGCCAAGGTGGAACGGCCACCCCGCGCCCATGATCATGCAGAGGTCGATGTCTTGCGCTTCGGCGACGACACCCTCATCGAGCATGAGTTGGATCTCTTCGGCCATCGCGTCAAGCGCCCGAGCACGAACCTGTTCATCGTTCAGTGGTGAGTCGCCTTGGACGAATAGCTCAGCAACCTCAGGATCGACATGCTGAGCCCCACCGTCCCATGACCAAATGGCGGGCTTCTTGGCCTCGACGAGGCGCTTCAAATTCTCTGAAACGTAGAACCGGTCGGGGAAGGCTTCCTTCATCGTCTCGGAGACGTGGAAGGCGACGGCCGGGCCGACTAGTGACATCAAGACGAACGGTGTCATTGGCAGACCAAGCGGTTCCAGGGCGTTGTCAGCGACCTCAAAGGAGGTCCCTTCGTCGACGGACTTCGTGACTTCACCCATGAAGCGGGTCAGCAGGCGGTTGACGACGAATGCCGGTGCATCTTTGACGAGTACACACGACTTCCGCAGTTTCTTGCCGACGACGAACGCGGTAGCCAACGTTGCGTCGTCAGTCTTCTCAGCGCGCACGATCTCAACGAGCGGCATGATGGCAACCGGGTTGAAGAAGTGGAAGCCCACGACTCGCTCGGGATGCTCAAGCTTCGAGGCCATCTCGGTGACAGACAGAGATGACGTATTTGTCGCGAGGATGCATTCGGGGGAAACGACGGCCTCGACCTCGGCGAATACCTGCTGTTTTACCTTGAGGTCTTCGAAGACAGCCTCGATCACCCAGTCAGCATCGGAGAAGGCCTCTTTGTTCACCGAACCAGAAATTAAGCCTTTAAGACGATTGGCCTTGTCTCCGTTCAGGCGGCCCTTCGCTGCCAACTTGTCGATCTCGCCATGGGCGTAGGAGACACCCTTGTCCACTCGTTCCTGATCAAGGTCCGTCATGATGACGGGAACCTGCAGGCTGCGAGCGAACAGCAGCGCCATCTGGCTGGCCATGAGACCCGCACCAACGACGCCGACCTTGTTGACCTTGCGCGCTAGCGACTTGTCGGGAACTCCGACGGGACGCTTGGCGCGCTTCTGAACGAGGTCAAAGGAGTACAAACCGGAGCGCAGTTCTTCACTCATGACCAGGTCTGCGAGGGCCTCGTCTTCGGCAGCGAAGCACTCTTGTTTGGTGCCCGTCTTGGCACGTTCTATCAGATCGAGGGCGCGAGCTGGTGCCGGAGCGGCCGAACCAACTTTGCCCTTCACGAATGCCCGGCCAGCAGTAACGGCCGCATCCCAGGCATCGCCACGGTCAATCTCTGCGCGATCGACGGTGCGCTCACCCATGATGATTCCCGCTGCCCACGACAGTGACAGTTCTAGGTAGTCGGCCGGGGCATACATCTCGTCGAAGATGCCGAGGTCGAGTGCCTGCTTGGGCTTGAGCATGCGGTTCTGGCTCAGAGCATTCTCGACAATGACCTTGACGGCATTCTGCGCACCGATCAGGTTCGGCAGCAGGTAGGTTCCACCCCACCCGGGCACGAGGCCCAGGAAGCACTCGGGTAACGCGATTGCCGCAGCACCTTCAGAAACGGTGCGGTACTGGCAGTGCAGGGCAATCTCTAGCCCGCCACCCATGGCCGCACCATTGACGAATGCGAACGTCGGGACGCTCAACTCGCTGAGCCGGTTGAAGACGCGGTGGCCCTCTTTGCCGAGACCGAGCGCATCCTCGCGGCTTTTCGCGTGCGGGACGGCGCTCAGGTCGGCACCGACAGCGAAGATGAACGGCTTTCCGGTGAGGCAGACAGCGGACAAATCTGTCCGCGCCGAAATCTCATCAATTGCCGCGTCGATAGCCGCGAGCCCGCCGGGCCCGAACGTATTCGGCTTGGTGTGATCGAAGCCGTTATCGAGCGTGATCATTGCAGCGGTGCCAGCAGCGCCGGGTAAGTCGAGGTACCGGACGATGGCGTTGGTGACGACCTCGTCGGGAACAGTCGGGTTTTCAGTCATGGAAAGTCTCCTCTTAGGCCTGGTAGTTGGGGTTTTCCCAGATGGCGGTGGCGCCCTGGCCCAGACCCACGCACATGCTGGTCAAGCCGTAGCGGACGTTCGGATTGTCTTCGAAGTCCCGAGCCAGGTTCGCGAGCAAACGAACCCCGGTTGAGGCCAACGGGTGGCCGACAGCGATGGCGCCGCCCATGGGGTTGACGCGGGCGTCGTCGTCGGCGATGCCGTAGTGGTCGAGCAATGCGAGCACCTGAACGGCGAAGGCCTCGTTGAGCTCGAACATGCCGATGTCATCCATCGACAGGCCTGCCTTGGCGAGTGCCTTTTCGGTGGCGGGTACTGGCCCGATTCCCATGACAGCGGGGTCGACGCCGACGAAGGCGTAGGAGACCATACGTAGTTTCTTGCTGAGACCAAGCTCATCGGCGGTCTCTTCTGCCGCGAAGATTGCGGCAGTTGCACCGTCGTTGAGACCCGAGGAGTTGCCCGCTGTGACGCGGCCATACGGGCGGAACGGCGTCTTAAGGGCGGCGAGACCCTCCATCGTCGTTTCGGGTCGTGGGCCCTCATCAACGGTTGCCAGCCCCCAGCCCTTCTCAGCAGTACGGACAGCAACCGGGACGAGATCCGGTTGGATCTTGCCCTCGGCGTACGCCTTCGCAGTCTTGGTCTGAGAGGCCAGCGCGAACGCGTCCGCACGTTCCTTCGTCAGCTGCGGGAACCGGTCGTGCAAGTTCTCTGCGGTCATGCCCATCTGCAGAGCTTCTGGGTTGACGAGCTTCTCGGAGATGAAACGTGGGTTGGGATCAACGCCTTCACCCATCGGGTGGCGTCCCATGTGTTCCACACCACCAGCGATGGCGATGTCGTAGGCTCCTACTCCGATACCGGAGGCAACGACAGCCGCAGCGGTAAGCGCACCGGCACACATTCGGTCGATCGAGAACCCAGGAGTGCTTTCTGGCAGCCCAGCCAGTAGGGCGGCGGTGCGTCCAAGCGTAAGTCCCTGGTCACCGATCTGTGTGGTCGCGGCAATCGCGACCTCTTCAATCCGATCTTTGGGAAGATTCGGGTTACGTCTCATGAGTTCCCGAATCACTCTGACGACGAGGTCGTCAGCACGGGTCTCGGCGTAGATGCCCTTGGCACCTGCGCGACCGAATGGGGTACGTGCGCCGTCGACCATGACGACGCTTCTGCCGGAGAACGACATGGTTCCTCCTGATAGGCCGAAGTCGCTGAGAACTGACCGTGCCGTCTGGCCGGCGGGTCATGGGTGAGCTCAGCCCGCTCTGCTGCGGTTGCGCCTATGTTACCCGCCAGTAACTAGTCAGTCGGCCAATGGGGTCTTCTGGCTCAGGGTGTGTTTCGGCTACCGACTAGACCGCCGTGATGCGAGAGCGCGTTTCGGTGTCGTCGGTCTTACAGGAGATTTCGTAGGCACCGAGTCCGAGGTTGACAGTCATCGACTTCGTCGCTCCCGGGGCGAGCACGGCGATTCGATCAAGCTGTTCGGCGAAGGCGCCGTCCTTGGGTCCATAGAGCGTCACAGAAGCGGCAACGTTCCCTACTCCTGTTGCCGTGATCGTGATGGAGCCGCCTTGCACGATGTAGGGAGAAGCCCCGCATTGTTCTTCGCCCGACATGACCCTCACGACCTGGCCCTGGCCCGGTGAGATGGGGTAGGCAGCAGTTTCGGTGGGTTCGCTGCCGCAACTGGCGACTAACGGGATCGCCATCAACGTCGCAGCTAATAGGCTGAGCCGACCTCTGCCAATCGTCGTCACGCCTGTCATTACGCCTCCTGCTTGGGGGTCGTCGCAATCGCGGAGGTGAGCCCCGCGAGAGTCAAGTCGATTTGCCATCCGCGAGCGCCAGCGTCGCGCAGGAACTCCGCAACCGCTTCTTGATCGAGCGATACTGGCGGCTCCCAGCATAGCCGCCGAACCGTATCTGGCGTCAGCATGTTCTCGGTTGGGATTCCCGACTCTTCGGACAGTATCGCCAGAAACGCTTTCGCCGAGCCTAGCCGAGCCGCAGCCGCAGGTGACTTATCTACCCAGGATCGTGGCGACGGGGGGCCCTCGGATTTGGCCGAGAGTTCCGGCAGGTCGGCCGACGCCGTCTTGTTGGCACATTCGACGGCCTGCCACCAGTACCCGATCCGGCGCCGTGTCCCTTTCCCGCGGTACTCCGGCAGTTCAGCAAGTTGTTTTTCCGTGGTTGGTCGGCCGTTCCCGGCGGCCGCAATCGCGGTGTCCGGGAGGACTCGACCGGGAGCGATATCGCGATCTGCGGCGAGCCGATCTCGGGCTTCCCACAGTTCGCGAACAACGGCCAGCCCTCGAGGGTTGCGAATGCGGTGGATTCCCGACGTCCGGCGCCAGGGTTCGCGTCGTGGCGCCTTCGCGGGGGCAGTTCTGATGTATTCGAACTCCTCCGCAGCCCAGGTGATTCGCCCTGTTCGTTCGAGGTCGGCGCGCAGGATCTCGCGCAGTTCCACGAGTAGTTCGACATCGAGTGCGGCGTAGGTTAGCCATGATCGCGGGAGGGGTCGATTGGACCAGTCGGCGGCTGAGTGCTCCTTCGCGAGCGAGAGGCTGAGTTCGCTCCCGGCGAGGGCAGCCAAGCCAACTTTCGGCCGACCGAGGATTCGAGCCGCCATCTCTGTGTCGAACAGATGCTGTGGTGCCAGCCCGAGGTCGGCTAAGCACGGGAGGTCCTGGTTGGCTGCGTGCAGAATCCATTCCGCTGACCCGATCGCATCAGCGATCGGTTTGAGATTTGCGAACCCGATCGGATCAATGAGGTGGGTTCCGCTGCCAACGCGTCGTATCTGCACGAGGTAGGCATTCTGGCCGTATCGATAGCCGCCGGCCCGCTCAGCATCGATGGCGACAGGTCCTGACCCGGCAGCGATTGCTTCCGCGCTCCGCTGGAGGCTCTTGGGATCGTTGATGACATCGGGGACGCCGTCTGCTGGTTGCCGCAAGGGGGTGAGGATCGGTTGTTCTTCCTCGATCAGATCCTCGATGGGTAGCGCGGCGGGTACCTCGGAATCAGCAGTCACGGCGCCTAACGTAGCGAGCTATCCGCCGTTGTCTTCGGAACCACGGCCGATGCGAGCGAATGAGTTAGCGAGCCGTAAGCGGTAATGGCGCGTCCGGGGGGCCGCCAGCGATCAGCGAACGAGGCCGGAGCGCATCGCTAAGGCGACCATCTCTGCTCGATCACCCGTACCGAGCTTTCGAGCGATTCGAGCAAGATGACTCTTGACAGTCAGGGCGGACAGGCCGAGTTCTGCCCCGATTCCCTTATTGGAGTGACCTTGGGCGACGGATTGGAGGACTTCGATCTCCCGGCTGGACAGCTCATCGGGTGCACTCCGCGCCTTGCCGCGTTGTAGTGGAACCACGTTGCGGACCGCGCCGGAGCTTGCGACGCGTGGCGCAACGGTGAATCCGCGAACACCGGCGGACAGTGCGGCCTTGACAGCGAAGGCATCGTTGCGGTCGGTGAACACCTGGACTCGGCGCCAGCGCATGGCGCGTAGCTCGGCGACCAGGGGAAGGATGGGGCCTTCGGCAGAGGTGCCATCGACGATGCATAGATCGTGGGACCCGTCTGTGCGGGCTTTGGCAAGTGCTTCGCCGTTGCTTGCTGCCTCGACAATCGTCCGAGCTCCGTATTGGCGCATGCGGTGGACGAGCGCTCCTCGACGTACTCCATCCGCGCAGACGATCAGCGCGGTGAAGCTCACTCTGCGAGCTGGGATGGCAGCGGTAGCTCTCTTGCGGTCAACGATGGCAGTCACATCGGCCTCCATTTATGCCCCATTCCGACCGGAATTTGCGTGTCATAAGGCCATCATTTCGGTTGCCGCTCCAGCGAGTTCAACAATGGAGCGCAGTGCCGAATCGGTCGGCTCTGTTTGGTTTATCGGCAGCAAACCGGATTACTTGATCGGTCAGAGGTCTGGAGACGCATCATCCGAACGGGCTAGTGCAGGATCAATTCATGAGGGATTCTTACTCTCATCACCCAATCGAGTGACCAACGTTCGGGGGATGAGCGTCAGCTACGAGGCAGAAGGTTCGCGACACCGTCTGACGTAGGAGTTAGGCCACACGCAGAGGCAGTAAGCAGAGCCCACGCGTGAATGTGAGGTACCAGGTCCACGGGATCTGTCGGCGTCCAACTCGCGCGGACTTGCAGACGTCCTTCTGGTTCGCGAGTGTCCATCACCCCGAACGATCGCGAGAAGACTTGAGTGACCGTTGCGCCCAAGGCATCGGCATGGGCTTCAGCGTTCTCCAATGCCTCTCGAAGCCAGGCCCAACCCACCTCGGGAAGGACCGGATCCGCCGCGACTTCAAGGTCCACATCCGCATCGATGTAGGCGATAACCCGCGTCTTTCCCTGCCACGAGTCTTGCCCGGCCGGATCGTGAAGTACAACGAGGCGACCACTGGCAACGATGTCGTCGCCGAGTTCCACATCTACCGTTTGGGCGAACCCGAAGGGCGCAAGCCGAGCAGGTGCGGGTGCTTCGCGGATGCTGAACTCTGGGCGGTACTGCAGGCGTCGTAGCACTTCGAGGGCATCGCCAAAGTCGGGCGGCATTGCTGCTCTGGATTCCGACGACGCCACACAGGACACAGTAATGCTCAGGACGCGATCACGCCGCTTTGTCGGGCGCGTGTAGCCCGACGAACTAGGTGTCTGGGACGATCAGGCTGTGGCTTCCGAATCTGAGATGACCCCTGCTGTGTCGCGACCCGCATCTGAACGTGTCCGACCGAACTTGCCGGACGGGCACCCCCTACGCGATGGCCGGACGGCCGATTCACCGCTGATTCAAGCGGCCCTCGGGAGGCCGGTACCGCACACCCCCGTCTGGTTCATGCGCCAGGCTGGGCGGTCGTTGCCGGAGTACCGCAAGCTCCGCGCGGGACACACGATGCTCGACACGTGCTTCAACACGGACCTCACCGTCGAGATCACGATGCAGCCGGTTCGACGCCACCACGTCGACGCCGCCATCTTCTTCTCCGACATCGTCGTCCCGATGAAGGCGGTCGGCGTTGACGTCGAGATCGAACCCGGGGTGGGGCCTGTCATCGGCACGCCTTTCCGAACGTCAGCCGACCTCGATCGACTACCCGACCTTGAGCCGGACAGCGTGGCGTCGATCGCCGCCGCGCTCCACGCCCTGACTGGGGAGCTCGGCTCAACGCCCCTCATTGGTTTCGCGGGCGCCCCATTTACCGTTGCCTCCTACCTCGTGGAAGGCCGCCCAAGTCGCGATCACGTTCATACCAAGGCCCTCATGCTGGCTGATCCGACGACGTGGAATCGGTTGTTGGATCGAATCGCGGATATCTGTTCGGCTTTCTTACGGATACAGATCGAGTCCGGTGCTTCTGCCGTGCAACTCTTCGATTCCTGGGCGGGCGCGCTCAGCCCACTGGACTACGAGCGCTACGTCCTCCCACACTCGCGCAAGGTGTTCGAATCGATCGCTGATCTTGGTGTCCCGATGATTCACTTTGGGGTAGGAACAGGGGAGTTGCTGGGGCTCATGGAGCAAGCTGGCCCAACCGTGATGGGGATTGACTTCCGGGTGCCGCTGTCGGCTGCCGCGACTCGCTTCCCACGGCCCATTCCGTTGCAGGGCAACCTAGACCCGGCCGTGCTGTTCGCCGACCCAGAGTCCGTGCAGGCGGCCGTCTTGCGCATCCTCGACGATGCCGAAGGACTCCCGGGGCATATCTTCAACTTAGGTCACGGCGTTCCCCCCGATACCAATCCAGACGTGTTGAGCCGGATCGTTGAGCTCGTCCATGAGGAGAGCACTCGACGGTTCGCTGCGAATCCTCCCGTCACCAAATAGGTTCCCCACGTGTCGGTTCCTGTTCAACTATGCGATCGGTTTCCGCAACTCAGCGCCAGCGAGCTACTCGCTGGATTCGTTCCGCCGCCGCATTTCTCGACTGCGCGTTTCGATACCTACATCGCCGCTGAGAACGAGCCGAGTCAGGCTCGCGCGGTCACTGGCCTAGAAGTCTTTGCGGTTGCCCTCATCAGCAGCAAGACAACCCGTCGTCGCCGACTACGGAAGAAGTTGCCCGAAGTCCTCCGGCCAGGGATCTATCTCGACGGTGGCTTTGGGGTGGGTAAGACGCACCTGCTCGCGGCTTTGTGGTTCGGCTGCGAGGATGCGGGAGGGCGAGCATTCGGCACCTTCGTGGAATACACGAACCTCGTGGGTGCACTTGGCTTCGAGCGGACAGTCGAGGCGCTGAGCGGCTATGCGCTTGTGTGTATCGACGAGTTCGAACTCGACGACCCAGGCGACACGGTCCTAATGTCGACGTTACTGACGAGGCTGGTCGGCAACGGCGTGCGACTGGCGGCAACCTCGAATACTCTCCCTGACCGGCTCGGAGAGGGCCGCTTTGCCGCCGACGACTTCTTGCGCGAGATCCAGGGACTCGCGGCCAAGTTCGAGGTCTTTCGGATCGACGGGCAGGACTATCGACACCGCGGGTTGCCGGTTGCGCCGGTGCCGCTATCTGACGGGGAAGCCGTCGCGGTAGCGCAACGCTGCGGAGCAGAAAGCAGCCTCGACAGTTACGGCGCATTGATGAACCATTTACCCCAGGTGCATCCGTCTCGCTATGGCGCGATGGTCGCGGGACTCTCGCATGTGTGTGTCACGGGTGTGACCGTGTTGGACAACCAGGCAGATGCCTTGCGCTTTGTCGTGCTCGTGGATCGGATGTACGACCGCGACATTGCCTTTGCTGCCAGCGGCGTTGCTGTCGACGCTGTGTTTAGCGACGAGATGCTGGCCGGGGGCTACCGCAAGAAGTATCGCCGCGCTGTCAGTCGCCTTGTCGCGATGGCAGTTTCTTCTGATGAGGCAGGGGAGTCCGGGTAAGGCAGGGTGAGTGCGGGTTAACCCGGGAATGCCCGGTCCAGAAGTACGTCAATGTCGATGTCGGCATCGAAGACACCGAAAGTTCGTCCGCCCCCTTGTGACCCGAACCGGGTTGACAGGAAGGCGTCAGCGACTGGCGTCGGGGCGTTGCGTACGAGGATCGACCCTTGCAGGAGTAGCGCCATGCGTTCGGCAAGTCTGCGGGCCTGACCCGCCATCGTGTCCGGATCGCTAGCGAGGGTGTTGAGGACATCAGTAACGGCCGCGTCGAAGTTCGCATCCTGGCCGCTTGCCGCACCAACTTCTTGTAGCCACGCATCGAGGGACTCTGGTGAGCGCGAGATTGCTCGCAACAGGTCCAACGCGTTCACATTCCCCGATCCCTCCCAAATCGAGTTGAGTGGAGCCTCGCGGTAGAGCCGGGGTAGCCCTGATTCCTCGACATAACCCACGCCACCCAGACACTCCATCGCCTCACCAACGGCGATGGGAGTCCGCTTGCACACGAAGTACTTACTCATCGGCAGCGCGATTCGGCGTAGCGCGGCTTCCTGGGCTGCGTCTGTCGTTGGTGAGTGTCCGACGCAATGATCGGTGGCGGCAGCGAGCCGCAGTGATAGCCACGTTGCAGCCTCAACCTCGATCGCGAGATCGGCGAGTACGTGGCGCATCAGCGGTTGGTCAATCAACTGCTTGCCAAAGGCTGCTCGATGGGTGGTGTGCCAGATCGCTTCCGCCAGCGCTTTGCGCATCAACGCGGTTGACCCTAGGACGCAATCCAGCCTGGTCGCCGACACCATCTCAACAATCGTGCGGACCCCTTTGCCCTCGTCGCCGAGACGTTGGGCCCACGTGTTGCTGAACTCAATCTCACTCGATGCGTTTGATCGGTTCCCGAGTTTGTCCTTGAGTCGCTGGATCTCGAAGACGTTGCGGGACCCGTCGGGTAAGACCCGCGGAACGACGAAGCACGTGAGTCCGCCTTCGGCGTAGGCGAGGGCAAGGAAGAGATCGCTCATAGGCGCCGAACAAAACCATTTATGGCCCCGCAAGGTGTAGGCACCGGGCTCATCAAAAATTGGTGATGCGAATGTGGTGTTGGAGCGCACGTCGGATCCGCCCTGCTTCTCGGTCATCGACATTCCGGCGATTAATCCGGCCTTCTCGCTCGGGTTGCGCAGTCCAAAGTCGTACGTCGGTGACGTCAATCCCGGGATCCACTGCTGACCCACGCGGGGATCGGCCCGCAGGGCGGGCACCGCTGCGTAGGTCATCGATATCGGACACCCGTGGCCAGCTTCGGTTTGGTACCACGACATGAATCCGGCGGCGCGAACCTGGTGGGCACTCGGATCTTTGCTGGCCCACGCGGACCCGCCCAATCCGGCCGAGACAGCCTCGTTCATCAGCGCATGCCAAGCGGGGTGGAAGTCGACTTCGTCGACGCGATGGCCATAGCGATCGTGGGCTCGCAGGACCGGCTCGTAGGTGTCAGCGTCAACGGCCCATTGTTGAACCTCGAAACTTCCGGCCATGCGGCCGAGCTTCGAGAGCCCGGAGGTATTCGCTTGGACTGAATCGCCACCGAAGGCCGCTAAGGCCTCGACGAGCGCTTGGTCAGTCGTGAATACGTCGTAGTCGACTAATGGTGGCGGCTGATTGTTGACTGTGTGTGTTTCGTTCTCCGGCCGACGCCGCTGCGGTCCGCTAGTTTCGGTCGAAGCTTGGTTCTCTGGTGACATCATTCGCCTACCGTATTCCTGTTATCCGTGCAAGCAAACGACCTGGTAATCCCGCGGCGGTCTCACCGCAGTCCCGCAGTCCCGTGGTGGTCTCCCGGTGCTCGCACAGGGGAGTCGGACAGGAAGAGCGCAGGGTCATTCGTTCCACGCGTGACGTCGATGTCCGAACGCCGTGCGATTCTTGAGATGTGACCGCTGATCAGCTGCGTCGAGACGACGGATTGCCCCACTTAGGGTCAGACGATTCCGGTTGCACCATCCTGCATGTCGACATGGATGCTTTCTTCGCCGAAGTTGAACTACGCGACAGACCCGAGCTGCGCGGCCGACCGGTCATCATCGGTAGGGAGAACGGCCGCGGGGTCGTGACCTCCGCGACGTACGAGGCGCGGGCCCATGGTGTGCACTCGGCGATGCCGATGGCCCGTGCACTTCGCGCGAGCCCGCACGCAGTGGTGATCCAACCGTCGATGGGTAAGTACAGCGCAGCGAGCAAAGAGATGATGACGATTCTGCGAGGTGTGACTCCGCGGATTGAGCAAGTATCGATTGACGAAGCCTTCCTTGACGTCGCAGGCGCTGGGAGACTGCTGGGTAGTCCCGCGACGATCGCCGCGCTCATCCGGCAGCGCGCGAAGGCTGAGCTTGATTTGCCGTGTTCGGTCGGGGTTGCATCGGTGACGATGGTTGCCAAAATTGCGTCGACTCTGGCGAAGCCCAACGGGGTGATGCTCGTGCCAAAATCTCAGACGATCGAGTTCCTCCACTCCCTGCGAGTCCAACGCCTCTGGGGAGTTGGCGCCACAACAGCAGCGGCGTTGGCAGCGATCGGCGTCTATACCGTGGCCGACCTCGCTGAGCTCCCGCCTAACACCCTCATCAACGCAGTGGGGAAATCCGGTGCCCACCGGCTGCGGGCGCTGGCTGCCGGCGAGGAGATCCGTGGACTAGCCCTGGACTCGGTAGAAAAGTCGATCGGATCTGAGCGCACGTTCGACACTGATGTCACAGATCCGGCAGAGCTCGCGTTACAACTACGTCGGGAAGTGGAGGTGGTCAGTCGACGGCTTCGCCGAGCAGAGCTGCTGGCAGTCGGAGTTGCCGTCAAGGTTCGGTACGCGGACTTCACGACGGTCGAACGGTCACATTCCCTGAGTAGCCCAACCGATTCGTCAACGGTGATCTCGCAAGCAGCGCAACATCTGTTGGCCGAGCTGGGTCGGTCAGGCGCTTCGGGGGCCGCTAGGTCAGGAACTGCGGTGCGACTCGTCGGAGTCAGGGTAAGCAAGCTGGTGGCGGCTGGAACGGTTGGACACCAACTGACGTTGGATGCGACGACCGAATCACTGACGGCTGCCGAGAGAGCGATGGACGATGTGATCGATCGATTCGGTTCTTCAGCGGTGGCCAGGGGGAGCCTACTAGGCCGAAAGGACAAAAATGTCTGACGAACGGCTCCCTCCCGCTTTGCAGATCGCGGATAGATGCCTATCCTTAGAACAGGTCGGTATTGTGGCCGTTAAGGTTCTGTTTCCTGGACCCTGTGTTCGTGAGAACTAGCAGGGTTCTAGGCTGTACCTAATCGGTGACTTTACGCGGTGGTGTGACACCGAGCGACCAGCGTAGGATCGACAAGAGTTAGCCCGGCAAAGGTGTCGTGACTGAACAGTCACGCGCGAGAATGAGGGGGTGAGCGCCCGTGCCGCTTTCGGAGCATGAGCAGCGCCTACTAGAGCAGATGGAGCGCGCCCTCCACCAAGAAGATCCGAAGCTCGCTTCGACCATGCGCCAAGGATCAAATCGAACCGTTAACGGTCGGCAAGTACTGCTGGGGTCCGTGCTGGTTGTCATTGGACTTGTTGGCCTCCTCGGCGGGGTCATGGCGAACCTCGTTGTCCTCGGAGCAGTCGGGTTTTTGCTGATGCTCGGCGGCACGTTGTTCATCGGAGCTGCCTTTCGCGCTCCCGAGAAGCCCAACTCTGAGACAGCCGACGGTGAAGGTGGCTCTGCGCCCACCACTGGGAAGGCCAAGAGCCAGTCAAAGCCCAAAGGACCTAACGGCGGGTTCATGTCCAAGGTGGAAGACCGCTGGCGCAAGCGCCGCGAGACTGACGGCTTCTAGTATTTCGAACGTCACGTCTCTGCGAGATCAACTTCCTAGTCCAATCGCGTATGTCCTCGCGGGGGGCGCCTCCTACGGAGCCGTGCAAGTCGGCCAGCTTCGAGCGCTAGCCAAAACCGATATCACTCCCGACTTCATCGTCGGCACGTCAGTGGGCTCCCTCAACGGTGCGGTTGTGGCCGACGCCCCACTCGTAGCAGCTGATCGCCTGGCCGCCCTCTGGTCCACCGTCACTCGTGAGGACATCTTCGGCAAGCACCTCCCGACGGCAGTTCGGGTTGCATCACGAAAGCCGGCCGCTGTCGATAACGCGCATTTGCGTTCGTTCATCCACCGAGCGGTGGCAGCTCGCGACTTCAGTGAACTGGAGATCCCCCACACCAGCGTCGCGACCGACTTCGATACCGGTGAGGTGGTTGCACTGCGGTCGGGTGAATTGGTCTCCGCTCTGCTCGCAAGTGCCGCGATTCCAGCGATTTTTCCGGTTGTTGAGCGCGATGGCCGCCGGCTTGTCGATGGCGGGATCGTGGCAAACGTGCCGATAGGCGTCGCGGCAGCGCAAGGCGCACAGACGATCGTGGTGCTCGACTGCGGATTCACCGTGATCGCTCCAGAGCGAGAGGATTCATTGCGGTCCGCGATGCTAAGAACGGTAGCGATCATGGCCGCCCAACAAGTGCGGCGAGATCTCGAAGCGGTGTCGGACCGCACAGTTCTCTATTTACCGGGGCCCTGGCCGATCGGCTCGCGTCCTGACGACTTCCGTCGTAGTCAAGAGTTGGCGCAAGCCGCCTACGACTTGTCGCTGAGATGGCTCAGGCAGCTGCATGTGTCGGGACCGGGTAGATACGGATCAGCCCCGTCTGATTCGTTGTCTAGGGGTTTGTCGTAAGCCGACCGCATCTCTGTGATCAGTGAAGACGTAGGCTGGCCAACAGATTTTCAGGTCGCAGGAATCTGGAATTCGCGATCGCTACCCAACGAAGTGGTCGATGGCTACTGACTCACGAAAGGCAATACTCAATGGCAGTTCACCCCGCGCAACTCGGTCGCTTCTTCGAAGACTTCGAGGTTGGTGACGTCTACCAGCACCCATTCGGACGCACGATCTCAGAGGCCGACTCCACGTGGTTCACCCTGCTAACCTGCAATACGAACCAGAACCACTTCAACGCGCACCTCGCGGCATCGAACCCGATCACTGACGGAAAGATCATCGTCAACAGTGGGTTCACGGTTGCCCTCGTATTGGGCTTGTCAGTAATCGATATGTCTCAAAACGCTGTCGCCAACCTGGGTTGGACCGATATTAAGCTGACGTTCCCCGTTTACATCGGTGACACGATCTATGCCGAATCCATCTGTGTCGACAAGCGCGAGTCGGCCAAGCGCCCATTTGCCGGTATCGTCACGATGATCACTCGTGGGCTCAATCAGAATGGCGATCAGATCGTCTCGTGGAAGCGGACTGTGATGGTCCCCAAGGCTGATTCGGGAATCGGCAAGGACTACTTCCCAGCCGCGAAGGCCGGCCCCCTGGAGCTTCCTTCGGAATAGCTGCTGGCGTCAGGCACCAACGACGCACTGCGCCCAAGCGCCGCCGACCTCCCGGTTACCCCGGGGGTGTCGGCGGCGCTTCTTCGTTGTTGAGCGCTGGCAGCGCGCCTGAAAGTAGGGGAGCGGTGTGGCTACTGAGGGTGATTAGGTAGCAAATTGGCGTCGAAGGGTTGAAAGTGGAGGAAAATGGAGTAATCTCGCAGAGAGCAGGGTTGGTATCGCTCTCGTGTCGGGATGGGAAAGGGGTGATGAGTCGTGTTTTTGGGCACGCATTCCCCACTCCTGGACGGAAAGGGCCGCTTGGTCCTCCCCGCGAAGTTTCGTGACGCGCTCGCGGACGGACTCGTGTTGTCCAAAGGTCAAGATCGTTCGGTGGTGGTCTGGCCGGTCGCGGAGTTCGGTGACTATGCGAGCCGAATCCGGGAGGCATCGCGGACCGATGCGCGCGCCCGCGCCTACTCGCGTGTGCTCTTCTCGGCTGCATTCGATCAAGTCCCCGACAAGCAGGGCCGGATCAGCATTCCGGCTTCGTTACGGGAGTACGCAGCGCTTGAGCGTGAGTGCATCGTCGTGGGAAACCACGACACCCTGGAGATCTGGAATCCGGCCAGCTGGCAGACGTACCTGGCTACTCAAGATCCTGCCTTTGCCGAACTGGCCGAGGAGGTGGTTCCTGGCGTCTTCTAGCCTGCGACCCACTCAACTCCAGGGTGGGAGTGCACGCGTTGATTGAGGCCCCTGGCCGCCGTTTCGCTCCAGCGAAACACCTTCCCCGGTATCGCTGGAGCACGTATCTAGGGCGATGTTCTTCCCCAACATCGCCAAGGTGCGCGGACGGGGACCTGAATCAACGCTCTCGCCGACGCGCCAACTCGCCCACCCTCAGCCACCCCAGCGCGAAACGGAGGTCACGATGCACGTTCCTGTTTTACTCGATCAGTGTCTCGAGCTCCTCGCACCCGCCGTTGAGCGACCGAAAGCAGTCCTGCTCGACGCCACGCTCGGACTGGGCGGTCACACTGAAGCCTTTTTGGACCGGTTCCAGGACGTGACGGTGGTCGGGCTCGATCGTGATCCGATTGCTTTGGAGAAGGCATCGGAGAGGCTGGCGCGCTTTGGTGACCGGTTCGTTCCCCTCGCCGGTGAGCATGAGCAGCTCCCAGAGCTCCTACCAGCAATCAACGGTGGGCGAATCGATGCAGCCCTTTTTGATCTTGGTGTGTCCAGTATGCAACTCGATGAGAGTGAGCGTGGGTTCTCCTACTCGCGTCCGGCACCACTGGATATGCGGATGAATCCCGCTGATGAGTTGACCGCAGCCGATGTCGTGAACAATTACAGCCCTCGCGAGCTCATCCGAGTGCTGCGCGAGTACGGCGAAGAGCGAAGTGCTGGCCGGATCGTCGACGCGATTGTCCGCCAGCGCGAGATCGCCCCGCTTGAGACAACGACTGAACTCGCTGATCTTGTTCGAGCGGCCATCCCCGCTCCGGCCAAACGCACGGGTGGCAATCCCGCGAAGCGCTCATTCCAGGCAATCCGAATCGAAGTGAACCGCGAACTCGCGGGCCTGCCCACCGCTATTGACGCTGCGCTCTCGGCCCTCGTGGTTCATGGGCGAATCGCCATTATTTCGTACCACTCGCTTGAGGATCGAATCGTTAAGCGCCGATTTGCCGCCGATTCCAGGGAATCGAGCCCGATTCGTCTTCCGGTTATTCCTGACGACTCGCGGCCCCGGTTACGGCTGCTGACCCGTGGAGCGCAGGTACCGTCTGATGAGGAAATCTCTATTAACCCGCGAGCGGCTTCAGCGAAGCTGCGCGCCGTCGAACGCGTGAGGGAGGCAGCATGACCGCAATACCGCACCACGGAGTCGGTACGAGCAAGATTGATGCTGCCGGAATGCGCTCACGGGTAGGCGCCAGGTTGGTCCGTCCAAGTCGGAATCGGTCTCAAAGCGCGGGGGACATGAGTGAGGCTGCGTCGCAGCGTGACGCCACTGCCCGCACGACGGGCCGTTCGGCTGGCGGTATGGCGATGAGTGGCGCTGCAGGAGTGATTGGGGCTCCGCCTGCGGGAATCTCGGGGCTATCCGCCAGCCTTGGCCTGACACACCTTCGTCTCGTCGTATCCGGCCGCCGAGTGCGTCTCGGCGACGGCGCATTTGTGGTGATGGTCTTGGGACTGCTTACCGCGACTCTGTTCTCGCTCCTGCTGCTCAATACCTCGCTCGCGGAGAACAGCTTTCAACTGCAAACGATTCGCCAGGACAGTCGGGATATGACGCTGCGTGAACAGGTGCTCAGCGAGGAGTTAGCCGCAGCCGAGTCACCAATCGGCTTGCAGGAGCGTGCCACCGAGCTCGGAATGGTCGCCGCTGGAAGTCCAGTCTTCCTCCGGCTCAGCGACGGCAAGATCTTGGGCGAGTCAGACCCAGCGGTCGCCCCGTCGGCGCCGAAGGTGAAGAAGCCAAAGGCGGATACACCGGTCGTTGCCGTACCTCCGGGTGGAGAAACCCCGATCACTTCGGTTGTTGTTGGTGGTGCTGGTGAGATTCCCGTTAGTTCGGCAGTGCCGGGGTTGAGTTCAGGATTAGCCGGAGAGTCGGGGGCCACCCTGGCTCCGCGCTTAGGTAGTCCTGGGTCGGCGCAGTCCTCAAGTGTCGGCAGGGTCGCAAGTGGCGAGCAGCCAATCGGCAGCGTCTCGGGGGTCAACCGTTGAGTCTGAGTTCACCACCACGGCGTCCGCGGGGGAACGGCGATAGTCAAGATCGCTGGGACGATGGGGACCGACGGAGTCACGAGTCACCGCTAACGAGAGCGGGATCGCGGCTCTATTCGTCTGTGTCAGCCCCGTTCCGGCTAAAGGACGGGAGCGGTCGTCTGAGGGTTCTTCTCGTCTGTGGGCTCATTGTGTTCTCCCTGTTCGCAGCTCGCCTCGTCGACATCCAGGTCGTGCGCGGAGACGCGCTCGCGGCGATCGCTCAGAACTCGCGAACGGTAACCGTCAAGCAGCCAGCCGAGCGCGGCAAGATCTATGACGCCAGTGGAATCGCGCTGGCCCAGAGCGTTCCAGCGCGCGACATTACAGCCGATCCGTACCTGATCGATGACCCGCAGTATTACGCCGAGCAGCTCTCGCCGATCGTCGGCATCGCCCCAGCAAAGATCGTCGAATCGCTACAGCGGCAGACGAACGCCAACGGGCGCGAGGTTCGGTTTGCCTATGTCGCGCGTAAGCTTGAACTCTCAAAGTGGGATGAGATTCGTGCGCTCACGCTGCCCGGGACGCGCACCGGATCTGGTTTGCCCGGCATGTATAGCGAGCCTGCGTCGCTGCGCGTGTATCCGTCTGGTCCACTAGCCGCCAACTTGCTCGGGTACACCAACGCTGAGGGCACAGGTGTTGCTGGTCTCGAAGCTCAGTTCAATGACGATCTCGCTGGTGTTGACGGCGCAAAGACCTACGAGAGAAGCGCAACCGGCGGCGAGATCCCGACGGGCACAGGCACCGAAGTCGAGTCGCAAGCTGGATCTAGCTACCAGCTCACCATCAACCGCGATTTGCAGTGGATTGCCCAACAACAGATCAATGCGAGTATTAAGCGGTTCGACGCCGACAGCGCCGTCGTCGTTGCAATGGACCCCGAGACAGGGCGGATCCTCGCGATGGCCCAATCACCAGGCGCTGATCCGAACAACATCAAGGAAGGCGATGCGCAGAGACTGCGCAACAATGCGGTCGAACAAGCCTTCGATCCGGGCTCGACTGGCAAGGTCATGACCATGGCGGCCGTCCTTGACCAGAAAGCTGCCGACCCGTCGACCGTCTTCAGAGTGCCGAATCGACTACCGCGTCCCAATGGAGATGGTGAGTTCCTGTTCAGGGACGACGTCGACCATCCGCTGTACAAGATGACGCTAGCCGGGGTGCTGGCGCAGTCGAGCAATATCGGCACAATCCAGGCTGCCGAGCTGATCGGCGAGGACACACTCTACGACTACATGAAGAAGTTCGGTATCGGCGATCTCACCGGTCTAGGTAGCCCGCTGGAGAACAAGGGAGAGCTTCCGCCGACGAGTGCGTGGGGCGATTTGACCTTCCCCAACGTTGCCTACGGCCAGGCGTATTCGACGAACGCGGTGCAAATGGCGTCGGTCTTTGCGACCGTGGCGAACGGTGGCGAGCGGGTCGCCCCCAAACTCATTGATGCGAAGATAGACCCGGAAGGCAACGTCGAGCGCTCCGCAGATCCTGAGGTCACCCGGGTTGTCAGCGATGAGGCTGCTGGGCAACTCACCAACATGATGGAGCAGGTCGTGTTGGAGGGTGGAACAGCACAGGGCATCGCGGCTGTACCGGGCTATCGCGTCGCAGGTAAGACGGGAACCGCGCAGCTTTATGATCCAGAAGCCAACGGTGGCAAGGGTGGGTATCGCGGCTACGTTGCATCGTTCATCGGCTTCGCTCCTGCCGATGATCCGAAGGTGGTCGTCGCGGTTGTCACTCGCAATCCAAAGAGAGAGTACTTCGGCGGTGTGACCGGCGGCCCGGTCTTCAAAGCGGTCATGACTGCGGGTCTGCAGATGATGGAGATCCCACCATCGGGCGAAGAGTCACCGGTGATGGAACTGCACACGAAGGGTTCCACAAAGGCTGGACCCTGGAACCGGTGAATGCCAGCGCTGAGGAACCCACGAGCGGTGGCCGGTCGGAGTTGATCCGTCCGACTGTCGCTGGGAAGTCGCTCAAGGAGATTGCTGCTCTCGCTGGCGCGGTCGATAGTCCGACGCGAGGTGACCGCGCTGCCAACGCTGACATCACCGGTATAACGCTTGATTCGCGCCGAGTGGCGGTCGGCGATCTCTATGCTGCGCTCCCCGGCGCCAACGCGCACGGTGCGAGCTTCGCCAAACAGGCTATTGATGCTGGGGCGGTAGCGGTTCTCACGGACCGAGCCGGAGCCGAAATCCTTGAGCGAGACAGCGACTTCAACTCCGACGTCAACACTGACGTCAACTCCGCCTTCGTGCCGGTCATCGTGGCATCAGATCCGCGCAGCCGACTTGGCAGAATCTCATCCTGGATCTACGACGACCCGTCGGCCCAGCTAAAAATCATTGGTATCACGGGGACAGATGGCAAAACGACCGTCGCGATGCTCGCCGAAGCGGGGCTTCGGGCCTCCGGTTTAGAGACCGGCCTCATCGGCACCGTCGCCACCCGCATTGGTGCGCAGACCCTGGCATCCATTCGCACTACACCCGAAGCCCCCGACCTCCACGCACTATTGGCGGTCATGGTTGAGCGAGGAGTGCAGGCCGTGGCGATGGAGGTCTCGAGTCACGCCCTGACCCTGGGTCGGGTATCAGGGGTAGACGTCGATGTCGCAGTATTCACCAACCTCGGGCATGATCACCTTGACTTCCACGGCGACCAAGAACATTATTTCGAGGCTAAGGCGTCGCTGTTTACACCGGAGTACGCGCAGCAAGCGATCGTATGTATTGACGACGTCTGGGGGCGCCGTCTTGCCGCTCGCGCCCTGATCCCAACGACGACGTTCTCCGTGTCGGCCAACTCTCAGGCGGGCGGCGAACTCGTCCCAGATTGGACTGTCACCGACATTGATACCCAGGAGGTGGGGTGGACATTCCGACTGGTCTCACCTGTCGGCAGCTTCCCCGGCGGGTGTCGGCTGCCCGGCCTGTTCAACGTGAGCAATGCGGTCGCGGCGGTCGCGGCTGTTTCTGTCCTGACGGGCGACCCCGCGTCGGCTGCCGCGGGAGTGGCATCGAGTCCCGGAGTTCCGGGACGGATGGAGCAGGTCGGATTCGGTGGCGGCACCGCGGTGCTTGTTGATTATGCGCATACCCCCGATGCAGTGATCCGAGCGATTGCAGTCGGGAGGACCATTGCCGCGTCACGATCTGGTCGGCTCGTCGTTGTCCTCGGATGCGGCGGAGACCGGGATCGCGAGAAGCGCCCACTGATGGGTGCGGCAGCGGTTCGAGGGGCCGATGTTGCCATCATCACCGATGATAATCCGAGGTCGGAGGACCCAGCGAAGATTCGTCGGGAGATGATGGCCGGTATGGCGTCCGGGGTACCAGCGATCCACGCAGAGACTGTCGAGATCGGTGATCGAGTCGCCGCCCTCACACATGCGGTGAGGATCGCTGGACCTAACGATGTGATTCTCGCCCTCGGCAAAGGCCACGAGGCAACGCAAGAGATCAATGGAGTGCGGTTCCCACTCGACGACCGCGAGGTTTTGGCTGCGGCGCGCAGAGGCACCGTCAGTGATTGAGCTGACATTGGCGCAGATCGCAACTGCGACTTCGGGCGTGATCTCCGCCGACCTCGATCCGAGCACTCTGATCACCGGCGATGTCGTCCATGACTCAAGGATCGTCAAGGCGGGCGACATCTTTATTGCGATCGTCGGCGAGAACTCCGACGGTCACGACTACGTTGACTCGGCTCTTGCAGCCGGTGCCATCGCCGCGATCGTGTCCGAATTAGGATCTGGCCGACCTGAATCCACCACCGTAGGACGAATAACAGTGGACAACACGTTGGCGGCGTTCGGTCACGTCGCGACGGCGGTTATCGCATCCTGCCCAAACCTCACGGTTCTCGCGCTCACCGGATCAAGCGGGAAGACCAGCACGAAAGACATCCTCGGCCAGATCCTGCGTCGCTATCACCCGACGGTGTCGCCCCCTGGATCGTTTAACAACGAACTCGGGATGCCCACGACTGTCTGTGCAGTAACGCTTGCGACTCGCTACCTAGTCCTTGAGATGGGCGCTCGGGGCGTGGGCCATATCGCGACCCTGTGTCGAATCGCCCGGCCAGATATCGCGCTGGCTCTGAACGTGGGATCTGCCCACATCGGCGAGTTCGGCTCCCAGGAGAACATCGCGAAGGCAAAGGGAGAGATCGTCGAGGCGCTTGAATCCTCTGGGGTTGCCATTTTGAACGCGGATGACCCGAATGTCGCGGGGATGGCGAACCTCACCCAAGCCCCGATTCGTTGGTTCGGTAGTGGACGAGGCGCCAATGTGCAGGTCGTCGATGTGGAACTTGACGCGACGGCTCAGGTTGACCTGACACTGCGGATCGATGACAGTACCCGTCGCTTTGCGCTCCCACTGCGAGGTGCCCATCAAGCTCTCAATGCTGCTGCCGCTGCTGCCGCTGCGATTGCTGCCGGGCTGAGCGCCGACCAGGTTTTTGATGCCTTGGAGCAGGTACGGCAGGAGAGTCGGTGGCGGATGGAGGTCACCGAGACGGCCGACGGAACCACTATCATTAACGATGCGTATAACGCGAATCCCGAATCGATGGCGGCGGGTCTGCGAGCACTTGCGGCGATGGGTCGGGGGAAGCAGACGTGGGCAGTGTTGGGAGAAATGCGCGAACTAGGCGACGGATCGATGATGGCCCACGATGACGTGGGTCGGTCGGCCGTTCGGCTCGGAATCGACAACTTGGTGGGTATCGGTTCTGCCTGCCGACCAATGGTGCTCGGCGCGGCTAGTGAGGGCTACTACGGCTCGGAGGCCTATTATGCGCCAGAGGTTTCCGATGCTGCGAAATACCTCGCAACCAGAGTTGGAGCGGGTGACGTAGTGCTGGTGAAGGCCTCTCGAGGCGTTGCGCTTGAGCACCTCGCTGCCCAACTGATCGCCGATCATGGGGGGCCGGCAGGTCCCGCTGGGGGAGCTCCTCAGTGATTTTCGTTATCGTCTCCGCACTGGTGGCGCTGCTCACTACGTTGTTCGGGACGCCGCTACTGATTCGTGCGTTGCGGGCCCACGGATACTCGCAAGCGATTCGCGTCTCGAAAGAGGGCGAGCAGTATCCCGAGCATGAGGGGAAACGCGGGACGCCATCCATGGGCGGCGCGGCCATCATCCTCGCGGTCGTTCTGGGTTATACCGCGTCCCATCTCGTGTCCGGACGAGGTCCCACCGCATCCGGGCTGATGGCGTTGTTCCTGATTATCGGGCTGGGGACCGTCGGCTTCATTGACGACTATCTAAAGATCTTCCGGCGGCGAAGTACGGGGATGCGCGCCCGCACCAAACTCGTCGGGCAAGCAATGGTCGCGCTCACGTTCGCGTGGTTCGTCACTCAGTTCCCCGATGCTGATGGCGTCACCCCCGCGTCGCAGGCTGTCTCATTCATTCGCGATACCTCGCTGGTGTTGCCCACCGCGATTTTCGTGCTGTGGATTTGGTTCCTCGTTACCGCGACCACGAACGCGGTGAACCTCACCGACGGACTTGACGGACTCGCCACCGGCGCATCGATGATGACGTTCATGGCGTACACGCTGATTTCGGTCTGGCAGTACGGTCAAAGCTGTTCGTTTGAGGTGTTCACGCGGTGTTACACCGTGCGAGATCCACTCGATATGGCGGTGCTTGCCGCTGCTTTGGCGGGCGCCTGCTTTGGGTTCCTTTGGTGGAACACGGCGCCGGCGAAGATATTCATGGGAGATACCGGTTCGTTGGCGCTAGGGGGAGCGATCGTCGCCTTCGCCATCTTGAGTCAAACGGAACTGCTGCTGATCTTCCTTGGCGGACTATTCCTCATCATCACGCTATCGGTCATTGGCCAGGTCGGCTCCTATAAACTGACGGGTAAGCGAATGTTCCGGATGGCTCCCCTCCACCATCACTTTGAGATGAAGGGCTGGGCGGAAGTCACCATTGTCGTGCGGTTCTGGATCATTCAGGGGCTATTTGTCACTGCAGGTCTCGGACTGTTCTACGGCGAATGGGTCCGCACATGACCGAGTTGGCCTCGCCAGCCTTTGATCCTGATTTCGGCACTCGAGATGGCGACTGGCGTGGGTTCAATGTCGATGTCGTGGGACTCGGTGTTGCCGGCTTCGCCTGCGCGGACGCGCTCATGCAGCGCGAAGCGCACGTCACTATTCACGATGAGTCACCGGGAGAAAAGCAACAAGAGCGCGCGAATCTCTTGGAGATTTTGGGCGCACAGATCCACCTGGGAGCGGATGTTGACATAGATGTCGAACGCTCGCAGTTACTCGTGCTCTCACCCGGTGTGCCACCGAACGCCCCCGTCGTCAAGGCCGCTCAACGGGCAGGGATTCCTATTTGGGGTGAGCTTGAACTCGCGTGGCGGCTACGCGGGGAGAACCCCGCCAGTTGGTTATTCGTTACGGGAACGAACGGGAAGACCACGACAACCCTCATGCTTGAGTCGATACTGAAGGCCGCCGGCAAGCGCACGGCAGCTGTCGGGAATATCGGTGTCAGCCTCGTGGAAGCGGTGACATCAGGGATCGCATTCGACGTCCTCGCGATCGAGGTAGGGGCCCCACAACTGCCATTCGTCCACACCATCAGTCCACTGGCGGCGGCATGTTTGAACGTTGCGCCCGATCACGTCGACCATTTCGGATCGTACGAGGCATATGTGGCGGCGAAGGCTCGAGTATTCGAGAGAACTGTCCGGGCGTGCATCTATAACGTAGATGATCCGATGACCGAACAGATGGTGGAGCAAGCCCCAGTGATCGAAGGCGCGCGGGCTGTCGGATTCACCCTCGGCCCTCCGGCTCGGTCAATGCTGGGACTCGTTGATGGCTATCTGGTGGACCGGGCGTTCATCGAGAACCGGGCCACCCATGCGCAGGAGTTGGCGACGGTTGTAGACGTTCGACCCTCAGTTCCGCACAACATCGCGAACGCGTTAGCCGCAGCGGGGCTTGCGCGAGCCTACGGAGTTACCCCGGCCGCCGTCCGCCGCGGACTTCAAGAGTTCGAACCTGCCGGACACCGGATCACCGAGGTGGCCGTGGTCAACGAGGTGCGCTACGTTGATGATTCCAAGGCCACAAACGGTCATGCGGCCGCGACGAGTCTGACGGCGTACGACCCAGTCGTGTGGATCGCCGGGGGCTTGGCAAAAGGCCAGGACTTCGACGAACTGGTTAAGGATTCGGCGTCGCGGTTACGTGCAGTCGTCCTGCTCGGCCAGGATCGAGACAAGATCGGTCAAGCAATGGCTCGACACGCGCCAGAAGTGCCGGTACTTGAGGTCTCGTCGTCGGACACTAGTGCAATGGCCGAGGTGGTCAGGTTAGCGGCGGGTATCGCGCAGCCTGGTGACACGGTGTTGCTGGCGCCCGGCTGCGCGTCATGGGACATGTTCCGTGACTACGCCGAACGTGGTGACGCCTTCGCAGCGGCTGTCCGGGACCTTTAGGAACGCGAGCGTAACGAGTGGAGGCTGATCGCAATCAGCGATATTGGGCCTCCACCCTCAGCAGGCCGCACCCGATCGAGGGCTGGGAGCACTGCGGATCCCATTGTTGGTCACGTTGACGTTCGCGACTCGCGAAGGCGATCCGACCACCCCGGTCCCCGACGCAAACTCTTCTCGCTAGGCAAGGCTCTCAAGCATCCGCTCGCGGATTACGGATTCCTCCTCGGCGCGGTGTCGCTACTGCTGATCGTCGGCCTCGTGATGGTCTTATCAGCATCGACCGTCGTGTCCTACCGCGGAACCGGCTCAAGCTACACCCTCTTCTTCCGGCAACTCATGTTCGCGTGTATCGGGTTTGCCGCAATGATGATCATGTCCCGAATGCCGGTTGCCTTCTTCCGGCGGGTTGCCCCGCTATTGATGGTCATCGCCTTCATCGCATTACTGCTGGTTCTGGTGCCAGGTATTGGGGTCGAGGTCAACGGTCAGCGCAACTGGATCAACCTGGGTGGACCTTTCCGGCTGCAACCGAGCGAATTCGCGAAGTTTGCGTTGGTCGTGTGGACGGCCGATCTGATCGCTCGACGACGAGACACTGTTGACGGCTGGCGATCATTGCTGATCCCGCTTGCTCCCGTTGCAGGCTCGATGATTCTGCTGATCCTACTCGAAGGTGACCTCGGCACAACGCTCGTCATGATGCCCGCAGTGGCAGCTATCCTGCTCGTCGCGGGTGCCCCAATGAAGCTCTTCGCGTGGATGGGTGCCGCAGTCGGTTCGATGATCGCGCTGATGTCGATCACGACCCCGTATCGCCTTCAGCGTTTCGCGACCTGGCTCGATCCCGCAGCCGATCCTGACGGTGCCGGCTGGCAGGTTCTGCACGGTCAATACGCTTTGGCCACCGGTGGCTGGTGGGGCGTCGGCCTAGGCGCCAGTCGCGAGAAGTGGGGTTTCCTGCCCGAAGCTCAGACCGACTTCATCCTTGCTGTCATCGGTGAGGAACTTGGGTTGATGGGCACCTTGAGCGTACTCATGCTGTTCGTGATCATCGCGTACGTGATTTGGCAGATCGCAAGCAAAGCGGAGACCGATTTTGTGCGACTGGCTACCGTTGGAATCGGGATTTGGATCATCGCGCAGGCTCTGATCAACGTCGGAGCTGTTGTAGGGGCGTTGCCGATTACCGGCCTGCCGCTCCCATTAGTTTCCTATGGTGGCTCGTCGCTCACGTTCACGATGATGGCGATCGGCATGTTGCTGGCGTTTGCCCGATCCCAGCCGGGCGCCCAAGAGTTCCTGGCGACAAGGAAGGCAGCAAAGCGCAACGGCAAGAGTCGAAGCGGTCGGCTATCCGCCCGGGTCCGGCGTCGCGAGGACTCCGCTGGGCGCAGAGCACGCAGTGAATCCAGTCGCCGTCGCCACTCCAAGGAAACCCCGCAAGATGACGAGCCTAGGAAGAGTCGCCGCCGCGCCAAGAAGGCACCGAACGGCGAGAAGACCAGCAAGAACCGTCGCCGCTCTGCGGAGACCTCGAATAGTGACGAGCCCCGCAAAAGCCGTCGTCGCTCTAAAAAAACACCGCAACGCGGAGAGCCTGCTCGCCGCTCTCGGCGTAGTGATGAGTCTCTGACCGACGGTAGGCAGCGCTAGTGCGCGTGTTGCTCGCTGGCGGAGGAACGGCCGGACACGTCGAGCCCGCGCTGAATACGGCAGATGTCCTGCTGGGACGTGATGGGGCTACCAACATCATTGCCCTCGGAACAGCACGAGGACTTGAAGTCAGGTTGGTTCCCGAGCGGGGCTACGACCTCGAACTTATCTCGGCAGTCCCGCTGCCACGTCGGCCTAATCGTGACCTGGTCGCGCTCCCAAAGCGGCTACGCACGGCCGTGCGGCAGGTGCGCGAGGTGATGGATCGGCAGCGAACCGATGTCGTCGTCGGCTTCGGTGGCTACGTGGCGATGCCGGCGTATCTCGCCGCTCGCGGTCGAGTGCCTATCGTGATCCACGAGGCCAACGCCAAGGCCGGGATCGCCAACCGACTAGGGGCACGCCTCACCCCGTACGTTGCGCAGGCAACAGCGGGGTCGATCAAGGGTGCCGAAACGCTCGGTATCCCGCTTCGAACCACCATCGCCGACCTCGATCGTGCCGACTTGCGCTCCCATGGCCGGGAGTCCTTCGGTTTGGACCCTGACCGTCCATGTCTACTCGTATTCGGTGGCTCGCTGGGCGCGAGGCGTATCAACGACGCGGTCACTGCGGCGGCGCCGGAGATCATCAGGGCTGGCGCTCAGATCTTGCATGTGGTCGGGGGAAACAACCTCGACCAAGGTGCGGATATGGCTGAGTTCGGGCCTGACGGTAGCCCGCACTACCACCGGGTCGGGTACATCGATCGGATGGATCTGGCCTACGCCGCGGCGGACCTTGCCTTATGCCGCTCAGGGGCAATGACCTGTGCCGAGCTCGCGGCGGTGGGCCTTGCGGCGATCTACGTTCCCCTGCCACACGGGAACGGTGAACAGCGCCTCAACGCCGAGGGGATCGTCGGCGTGGGCGGGGGAGAGTTTCTGTTCGATGACCAGCTGTCAGCCCAGCGCGTGACGCGCGCTGTACTGCCAAAGCTGGCAGATCCAGACGTGTTAGAGACAATGGGGGTTCGTGCCCAGACAATGGGCAACCGGAGTGCTGGCGAACAGTTCGCGAACATGATTGTTCGGGCAGCCAGCGACGCCGGGGGTATCGATGCGGGGGACTCCTTCCCGCCGGAGGAGCGTAGGCCGTGACCGAATCGGATTCAATAGAGTTAGCTAATCTTGGGGCAGTTCATGTCGTGGGGATCGGTGGAGCGGGAATGTCCGGTATCGCTCGCGTATTGATCGCGCGCGGCGTTGGCGTATCGGGCAGCGACGCGAAGGATTCCCGTCGGGTCTCAGCACTGCGGGCGCTTGGCGCCACCGTCGCTATTGGGCACGCCGTCGAAAACGTGGGCGACGCTAACACCGTCATCATTTCAACGGCCATCCCGGAATCGAACCCCGAGTTGACGTACGCCCGCACGAGCGGACTACGGGTGATGTCGCGAGCCGAGGCACTTGCGGCGATCATGGCGCAGAGTAAAGCTATTGCTGTTTCTGGTACTCACGGCAAGACGACGACCACCTCGATGCTCACCGTGGCCCTGCAACATTGTGGCGCCGACCCGTCATTCGTCATCGGAAGTGAGCTCAACGAATCTGGCTCCAATGCCCACGCCGGTTCAGGCGAGCTATTCGTCGCTGAGGCAGACGAGAGCGATGGGTCCTTTCTTCAGCTCAACGCTTTCGCGGGCATTGTGACCAATGTCGAGGCCGACCACTTGGACTACTGGGGCACACTGGCCGCTGTCGAGGAAGGGTTCGATGCGTTCCTTGCCGGAATCGCGAGCAAGGGTGGTTTCGCGGTGGTGTGTATTGATGATCCTGGTGGGACTGCGCTAGCGAAACGGGCACAAGCAGCGCACGCCGACGTGCGCACCTACGGCGTATCGCCACTGGCGATGAATCGCATCGAGGTCTCCCCAGTACGGCCCGGGGTGCCCGCGTCATTCACGGTTTTGGTGAACGGGATTCGCTCCCCGGAGATTACGTTGCAAGTTCCCGGTGGCCACAACATCCTGAATGCAACGGCGGCCCTCGTGTGCGGACTAGGTCTAGGCTTCCCGATAGGCGAGCTAGCGAACGGTCTCGCTTCGTTCTCCGGGACGAGACGGCGCTTTGAGTTCCGGGGGAGTGCTGACGGGGTGCGGGTATATGACGATTACGCGCACCATCCGACCGAGATTGCGGCGACGCTCAACGCGGCTCGCGGGATCGTCGGCGACGGCAAGCTCGTCGTGGCCTTTCAGGCCCACCACTACTACCGGACCGCACTGTTCAGCAGAGAGTTCGGTGAGGCCCTCGGGCTGGCCGACGAGGTTGTCGTGCTGGAAGTATTCGCTCCTGGAGAAGACCCAATCCCTGGCGCGAGCGGTCAGGTCATGGCCTCCAACGTGCCGCTTGCTCCCGAGCACGTGGTCTTTGAACCATCTTGGTCGGCTGTTCCTCGACACCTCGCGTCTCGCGCGAAGCCCGGAGACATAGTCATGACCCTCGGCGCAGGCGACATCTCTATGATGGGCCCAGAAGTAATGGCGTTGCTTGAAGCAAGGGAGCGGGCTGTGGCGACGGAACCAACAGGGCCCAGCGAATGAACTCACTGCTTGACCATCCCATCCCCACGTTGCCACCGCCGCCCAAACGGAAGCGTCGAGCCGGCCCCGTTCGCCTGCCCCAGTGGTCTCGCCGGACCTACCGACTGATCGGCGCAACTGTCGTCACGCTCTTTATGTTCGGGATGTGGTTGTTCTACTTTTCGTCGGTGTTCGCCCTCGATTCGCTCGTCGTTGAGGGAGTTCGCACAGTCGCCCCGGCCGAGGTCGGAGCGATCGCTGACCTAGGTGCTGGAACACCGCTTGCCCGGGTAAACGCAACAGACGTGGCGGCGCGAGTAATGGGCATACCTGCGGTGTCATCAGCTCAAGTAACGCGCCGGTGGCCGAATACGGTGGTCATCCAGGTAGTCGAGCGAGATGCTGTCGCTGCAGTTCCCGATGGTGATCAGTTCGCCACAATAGACGCCAGCGGATTCCCCTACATCGCGTCCAAGAAGCAACCCAAAGGACTCCCGATGGTCGCGGCCGCGGAGGGTGGCCCGAGATCTGCCACCATCAGTGTTGCGGCTTCGCTGCCACCGGAACTGCGCGCAAAGACTCAGACCGTTGCCGCCCTTGATCCCAGCTCGGTGGTCCTCACGACCAACGATGGCGTCACCGTGATGTGGGGGCCATCGGAAGACAACGCCGTCAAAGCGCAAATACTCGCCGCGCTCCTGAAGAAGACTGACGACAAGTGGATTGATCTGCGGCTACCGACGACACCAACCTCGGCTCAATCATCGCCAAAGCCCGCGCCCTTGCCGACGCCCGAACCGACGCCGATTCCGGCCACGACAGACGGCACTGGTGAACCGCCAACGGGCGCCGAGGTACCAGTCCTTCCGGGTGTTGTTCCGTCAACGATCGGGCCGATACCGCAGTAGTTTGCTGGCGGACGACAGACCGCGAGCGACAATAATTGATCGCTACAGGGTGCCGCTCATAGAGCGAATCCCTCGCTAGACCCGTCAGAATCACATCGGTGTAAGACACAGGTCATATTTGCGTGACCGGCGGGCAACGGTGTGAGGTTTTTGGTGGAGGGTTTGACGCGAGTATTCGCTGACGCCGACATCCGCCTCGACATGAGCGCGGTGGATTACACCTTGCTCTTCATCTACTTCATCTTCGTGCTTGGAATCGGTTTCGTCGTTCGCCGAAGTGTGAAGTCGAGTTTGGACTTCTTCCTCTCAGGCCGCTCCATCCCTGCCTGGATTGCTGGGCTGGCTTTCATCTCCGCGAACCTTGGCGCCGTCGAGATTCTCGGATTCGCTGCCAACGGCGCGCAGTACGGTTTCGCGAGCGTCCACTATTACTGGATTGGCGCGGTCCCGGCTATGGTGTTTCTCGGCGTCGTCATGATGCCGTTCTACTACGGCTCAAAGATCCGCAGCGTTCCGGAGTACCTGCGCCGCCGATACAACAACCAGACGCACCTCGTGAATGCTGGCTCGTTCGCACTATCGACGGTCCTGATCGCCGGGGTGAACCTCTATGCGCTGGCGATCGTGCTGGTCGCGCTACTGGGGTGGTCACTGCCCGTCTCGATTGTTGTTGCCGCGATGCTCGTGCTCTTCTATGTCGTTGCTGGCGGACTAACGGGCGCGATGTACAACGAGGTACTGCAGTTCTTCGTGATTATTGCTGGCCTCATCCCGCTCACCATGGTGGCGATTGCTGCCGCTGGGGGACCGGCCGAGGTTATCGACAAGTTGGGCAACTACCCGGATTACTGGTTGCACCCGTGGTCAGGTACGTCAGTGGGCGGCAACAACCCCATTGGTGACTGGTTTGGCATCATCTTGGGCCAGGCCTTCATCCTGAGCTTCGGGTACTGGACGACGAACTTCTCCGAAGTGCAGCGGGCATTGGCGGCCAAGAACCTGTCAGCCGCGCGTCGCGCACCCATCATCGGTGCCTACCCGAAGATCTTCATCCCGTTCATCGTCATCCTGCCCGGAATTGTGGCGGCACTCATCATCCCGGAACTTGGGACCAGCGATAACCCTCAACTGACGTACACCAATGCGATCCCTTTGCTGATGGACACTCTGCTGCCCAGCGGGGTGTTGGGTGTCGCCGTGACCGGGTTGGTGGCTGCCTTCATGGCCGGAATGGCCGCGAACGTCTCCAGTTTCAACACGGTCTTCACGTACGACATCTGGCAGACCTACATCAAAAAGGACAAACCGGACGGGTACTACCTGCGGTTCGGGCGGATCGTGACCGTGATCGGCGTCCTCATCGGGATCGGGACCGCCTTCATTGCTGCGTCGTATAACAACATTAATGAGTACCTGCAGACCCTGTTCTCGTTCTTCCAGGCGCCCGTCTTCATCACGTTCATCCTGGGAATGTTCTGGAAGCGAATGACACCCTGGGCAGGGTTCTACGGGATGGTCAGCGGAATCGTCGCCGCCGCGGGAGTGTGGGGCTGGGCGATCGCGAATCCTGAGTACTTTCGCTCGCCGTTCCAGCAGGCGATGTGGATGGGAATCGCCGCCGCTGGAGTCGACCTGGTCGTCTCCTTGGTCGTCACAAAGTTCACCGAACCGAAGCCGATGTCGGAGCTGGTAGGGCTGGTGAAGGGGATGGAGATTCGGGACGAGGAGGCCGATGCTCATCCGGTTCGATGGTTCAAGCAACCAGTGGTTCTGGGCGCTGGAGCCATAACCTTGGCGATGGCAATGTACATACCTTTTGTGTTCTTGTAGCGGCTCATCCCAGCCTCCCAAGCTTGTGCACCAGAACCGAGAGTAGATCTAAACCGAAAAGGAGAGCCATCAATGTCACCTGAACCGACCAATCAAGCCGCCACGGATGAAAACGCCGACCCTGCGGATGCTCCGGCGATGACGATGCGCCAGGCCCGCATGTTGGACTTGCGGATCTACATCTCGGCAATGTTCCTCATCTTCGGAACGACAGTTACCGCGATGGGGATAAGCCCGAGTCAGGCACAGCTAGAGCGCGCGGCGGGCGTAAACATCAACCTCTGGGCTGGACTAGCGATGTTGGGCCTCTCACTTGTGATGGGCGTGTGGGCATACGTATCACCGCCGAAACTCCCTGAGGCCAACTCCTCAAACCCCGATATGCCGGATCTTCCTTAGCCTTCGGGCCCATTGGCCTGCATACCTAAGGGTCAACGAGACGATCAGAGTTGTCACGGTTCATCCCTACATACATTGCCAGCGCCAAAAAACCTTGGATTTTCTCCATAGTTTCTCGGCGTTTCTTGGCCGAGTTACTTGCGCACGATTCCTACTGAATCTAGTGTTCCCATCAACCGAGAAATATGGCTAGCAAATCTCAACTAACTCTCAACTTGAGGTTCATAGTACAGAGTCTTGGTCTTCCCTAGTTTTCGCAAATCGGCCCACATGAGGGTCTACTTCAGCTTGTCTCGTGACCGGTTTGTACCTGTTCTTCTGTTCAAAAGGCTTTAACTCGCACTATCGCGTGAACCCCAAAGCCCCACCTACCTACAGCTCATCCCGAGTTGAGTACCCAACCGAAAGGACCACGTCGTGGCAGCCCCGCAGAACTACTTGGCCGTAATCAAGGTCGTCGGCATCGGCGGCGGCGGCGTGAACGCCGTTAACCGCATGATCGATGTCGGCCTCAAAGGTGTCGAGTTCATCGCCATCAACACCGACGCACAGGCACTGCTGATGAGCGACGCCGATGTCAAACTGGACATCGGCCGCGACCTCACTCGCGGACTTGGCGCCGGCGCCGATCCAGAGGTCGGTCGTCGTGCAGCTGAAGATCACCTGCAGGAGATCGAAGAGGTTCTACGCGGTGCTGACATGGTCTTCGTGACCGCCGGCGAAGGCGGCGGAACAGGCACCGGTGGTGCCCCTGTTATTGCCAAGATCGCTCGTACTCTCGGCGCCCTGACGATCGGTGTCGTCACCCGCCCATTCGGCTTCGAAGGCCGCCGCCGCGCGACCCAAGCCGAGGCTGGAATCGACGCTCTCCGCAACGAGGTCGACACCTTGATCGTCATTCCTAACGATCGTCTGCTGTCGCTGACTGACCGCACGATCAGCATGATCGACGCATTCGGCCAAGCCGACCAGGTCCTGCTTCAGGGCGTCTCGGGTATCACCGACCTGATCACCACCCCGGGTCTGATCAACCTCGACTTTGCAGACGTCAAGAGCGTGATGAGCGGTGCCGGATCAGCATTGATGGGTATCGGTTCAGCACGCGGTGAAGATCGCGCGATGGGCGCTGCCGAATCGGCGATCTCTTCGCCACTACTCGAGGCCTCCATCGAAGGCGCACACGGCGTCCTCCTGTCGATCGCTGGTGGCTCCGATCTCGGACTGTTCGAGATCAACGAAGCTGCCCGTATGGTCTCCGAGGCCGTCCATCCCGAAGCGAACATCATCTTCGGAACGGTTATCGACGACACCCTGGGCGACGAGGTCCGCATCACCGTGATCGCGGCAGGCTTCGACGGTGGGCAGCCACTTCCTCGCAAGGACACGGCATCCGGTCGAGCTCTGATCAACAAGACTCCCACCAGCAGCAAGCCACGCAGCGAGAACAACGGGGCACCTGAGACGGTCGACTTGACGGCAGTCGAGCGCAAGGCCGGGGTCGGGCGCCCGCTATCGCCAACGTCACGGACGATCGCATTCGACGAACCAACCGCTGGTGACTTGGACGTTCCGGACTTTCTTAAATAGTCCGTAACCGAGCCTTAGGCCGACAATGCTCGTGGGGGGTGGACTATGTGGACCGGAACGATCGGTGATCATGTTCCACCCTCAGCGACCGTCGGGGGAGGGCAACCCCGGCTCGCCCGGTGGGTCTTTTCGGACCGACGCGGTGGGTCTAGTTCAGCGCCGTTCGACTCGCTGAACGTTGCCGACCATGTAGGTGACGACCAGGGCTCCGTGGCACGCAATCGGCAGGAACTGTTGGGGGCTCTCGGCTCGTCGGCAGATCGACTGGTCTTTATGCAGGCAGAGCACGGCAACACGGTGAGGCACGTCATCAGCAACCAGCAGGCGAGCCGCATCGATGTCGCCGCCGACTGCGATGGGTTGGTGACCACAGAAGTAGCAACCGCGATCGCGGCCCTCGCCGCTGATTGCGTCCCAATAGTTCTGGCTGATACTCAGCACGGAGTAGTAGGAGTAGTGCATTGCGGATGGCGCGGAGTCGTGTCAGGAGTCGCCATAGCGGCGCTCTCGCAGATGCGCGAACTGGGAGCGGACCCATCAGTCACGACAGCCGTTGTTGGTCCCGCGATTTGCGGCGCGTGCTACCCGGTGCACTCCGAGCGAGCGGGCGCCGTCGCGGCAAAGCTCCCACGAGGGGCCCGTGGATCAGTGGTGTGGGCCGATCCCACTGGTCAATGGCACATCGATGTGCGCAAGGCAGTCATTTCTCAACTCGTCGCCGCCCACGTTGCGGTGCAGGTCGTCGGGGGATGCACGTTCACCGACGACACACTTTTCTCGTACCGCCGCGACGGGCTCACCGGCCGCCAGAGCGCGGCGATTGTGCTCGAGGCGTCCTGATGGCTGAACTGACGACGCCAGAGCAGACACACGATGTTCGGACTGCTGCGATCGCTGCAAACCTGACAGCGGCACGTGAGGCCATCGCGGCGGCGGCCCGACACGCTGGGCGCGATCCTCAAGAGATCACGCTGGTCGCCGTCACTAAGACCTGGCCTGCGGCTGATGTCGATCGGCTTGCCTCGCTCGGGGTGACGGATTTCGGTGAGAACAAGGCTCAAGAACTGGCGGAGAAGGTCGAGCAGTGTGGTTTGCTGCCGCACGCAACCTCCGATTCGCGCTGGCATTTTGTTGGCCAACTCCAGCGCAACAAGGTCAAGTTGGTGGCACCAGTTGCCGCGATGGTGCACTCTGTTGATCGCGCCAGTCTGATCACCGCACTCGATCGTGCGGTCGCGACAGCAGAGCGCGGCCCCGTGCCGTGCCTGATCCAGGTGAACCTCGATATCGAGCCGTTAGACGGCCGAGCCGGAGTTCGCCCGGAGGATGCTTTGGCCTTGGCTGACCAACTCGCATCGGCAGCAAATCTGGAGATCGCCGGAGTGATGGGCGTCGCACCCCATACGCCGTCCCAGCGAGAGACCGAAGTGGCTTTCGATCGCCTTGCGCAGGTCAGCCAACTAATCGCGGATGTTCACCCCTCCGCCACATACATCTCCGCCGGAATGAGCGGAGATTTCGTAGCTGCGATCGCAGCAGGTGCGACACACGTCAGACTTGGTGCGGTTTTGCTCGGGGAGCGCCGCATCAGTGAGGTAACGTCAGAGCCCGGCGGCGGTTTCCCCCCGCGGCCGGTCCAATGCAAAAGCAGGGAGTGAGAGCATGGCCGGCGCAATGCGCAAAATGGCGGTATACCTCGGGCTAGTCGAGGATGACCGATACGACGACTACTACGACGACGAGCCCCGGAACGACCAAGGTCGTTCCGGTCAGCAGGGTTCGCGCGATGCCGATCGAATCGGCGCCGCTAAGACGGACCGCAACGGGGATCGTCATTCGGCACGTGCGGACGACACTGTCCGTATTACCGAACAAGAAGACGATGACCTCACGCGGCGTCGTCAGACCGGTGAGCGCTCAACGCGCGACTGGCGCACCGAGACAGTGGCTCACGAGCCAGTTGGGTCTCACCCAGCAGGAAGCCGCCCCAAGCCAGCCGCACGTCAAGCAGCCCCCCGATCGGTAGACCCAATGAAGATCACCACGTTGCACCCGCGTAGCTACAACGATGCTCGTCGTATCGGCGAAGAGTTCCGCAGTGGCAACCCCGTGATCATGAACCTGACCGAACTCGATGACACCGACGCGAAGCGGATCGTTGACTTCGCCGCCGGTCTGGTCTTCGGGCTGCGTGGGTCCATTGAACGGGTGACAAACAAGGTGTTTATGCTTTCGCCAGCGAACGTTTCGGTGAATGCCGACGAGGCGCGGGCATCGTTGCAGCAACAGGGCCTCGCACACAAAGGCTAGTTCGGCCATCATCCCGCGGGCACGATTGTGTTTGCGCGCAGGAGCCCAGTCACGTTGGCTGGCTGGGCTTGACATCAACAGGAGGCAGAGACCCGCGTGGGTGAAATAGTTGCGACGATTCTGTGGCTCTACTTCGTGGTTCTGCTGGCCAGGTTCGTGATTGATCTTGTGCAAATGCTGTCGAAGAGCTGGCGGCCTTCCGGGATTGTGCTCATCATTTCTGAGTTCATCTTCACGATCACAGATCCTCCGCTGAACCTGCTGCGCCGCATCATACCGCCGCTCAAGATCGGCGGGGTCACTCTCGATCTGTCGTTCCTCGTCCTGATCATCCTGCTTCAGATCGCCATCAGCCTCTCCATCAGCCTTCTATAGAGCCTGTTCCTTCACTATAGAGGCGGCGAGTCGCCGCCCGAGCAGTACGTTGGATCAGTACCGCACAATCGACCGATCACAGCGTCGCCACTGCCCGGGACCTCTAATACCGTTAGTGGCCGGTATCCACGTGGCTGGTATTCAGGTGGTCTGCATTCCCTGATCGGGGCCCTTCCCTGTTGACTCATGGCGGCCTTTCCCGTGGTTGCTTGCCGCCTACCCGCTCCAGTGAGATCCGACTTTTGCTCCGATGCGGGTAGTGCTGACGAGTTGCTGGTCGAGGACCTGGGTCACTAGCCGGTGGCGGCATCTGCAGGAGGACCTCTCGAATGGCCCCCGTCTTGCCAGTTCCGGCGAGTACTCCTATTAGGAGAATGGGAGAAACTGGGGCAGGCAGCGACGCCGTGTCGCTGCGAAGTGGTTCGTCCACGCCGTCTGCTGACTTCACTACCGTGTCTCGGCAGATGGCCTCGCCATCCTCAACGCGCAAACTAAGCCTTCGAGCTGAGTGCGCTGCGTGGCCTCCCCTCTCGAACTCGTTATGCTCACCTGTGGACCTATTGACCTCAGATTGCCTAACGAAACGGCAACCGATTGATCTATATCTGCCTCAGGACCGCCAGAAATGTAGCCTCTTGTGGATAGTTACTTATGAACAATCACTAGTGAGTTTTTGTCAGGCATCCATCGAGATGTGCCACTGAGATATAGCGAGGAGAATCCACGTGTCGACGATCTACAAAGCTCGGGAAGAGTTGCCAAAGGGCCACGAATCATTCACCGCAATGCTTGCTCATCGAATTGAAGCTACCCCAGACCGGCAAGCGTTCCAGTTTCCCAACGATGATGATGATGGCTGGGACACTCTCACGTGGGCGCAGGTAGGTGCGGACGCTACTGAACTCGCGGCAGGTCTCATTGCAATCGGAATCAAGAATGAGCAGCGAGTCGCAATCGCTGGCGATACCTCGATGAACTGGATCCTCGCGGACCTTGCGATTTCACTTGCTGGTGGTGCAGTAACTACCGTTTATGCATCGACGGGGGCCGAAGATGTCGCCTTCATCCTGGGTGACTCGAATAGTCACATTTTGTTCGCCGAGAACGAGGTGCAGCTACAAAAGGTCTTGGAGCAGCGCGAAAATCTCCCGGAGCTAAACAAGGTGGTGCTGTTCAACGGCCCCGGCGACGGTAAGTTTTCGATCACTCTGGAGGACCTGCGTAGGTTGGGGCGCGAAGCGCTTGCGGCAGACCCCGATCTGGTGAAGACACGAGTGGCATCTGTGAAGCCTGATCACTTGGCCACGCTGATCTACACGTCGGGTACGACAGGCAAGCCAAAGGGTGTTGAGATTCTCCAGTCGAGCTGGGGATATTGCGGTCAGGCTCTGCGTGCTATCGACGTGATGAATGAGGACGACGTCCAGTACCTGTGGCTACCGATGGCACACGTATTCGGAACCGTGCTCTTGACGTGTCAGGTCGAGATCGGCTTCTCCACGGCGATCGACGGTCGCGTTCCGAAGATCATGGCGAATTGCGCGGTCATAAAGCCCACATTCATGGGTGCAGTACCGCGAATCTTTGAAAAGGTACACGCCGCGATCACTGGAATGGCGCGCGCTGGCGGTCCGGAGAAGGAACAAGGTTTGGCCTGGGGTGTGTCCGTTGGAACGCGCTTCCATCAGGCAGAAATCGACGGAGTCGCGCCAGACGAAGCGTTGTCGGCGGAGTTCGCGCAAGCGGACCAAGTAGTGCTGTCCACGATCCGCGGAGCACTCGGCGGAAATGTACGGTTCTTCATCAGTGGTTCCGCTCCGTTGGCAGCCGAAATCGCTGACTTCTTCTCCGCTGCCGGAATGCCAATCCTGGAAGGATATGGGCTCACTGAGACCTCGGCGATTACAACGATCTGCCGTCCGGGTACTCGTAGAGGTGGGTACGTCGGCGAGCCACAACCAGGCACCGAAGTAATGATTGCTGACGATGGAGAGATCCTAGTTCGAAGCCCTGCAGTCATGCGCCGATACCGCAACCGACCAGAAGCCACTGAAGAAGTATTGCTGGCTGATGGCTGGTTCGCCACTGGCGACATTGGCGAGTTTGACGAATTCGATCGCCTGAAGATCACTGATCGTAAGAAGGACCTCTTCAAGACATCTGGCGGTAAGTACGTCGCGCCATCGTCGATCGAGAGCCAATTCAAGGCGCTTTGTGGAGTGGCTAGCAATATGGTCGTTCATGCGGAAGGCCGCAAGTTCGTCAGTGCGATCGTGACGTTAGATCCAGATAGTGCGGCCGCCTGGGCAACTGCTCAGGGAAAGCCGACGGATCTAGCTTCGCTGTCACAGGATCCCGACATGGTGGCCTACGTGCAAGCATCAATCGATAAATTGAATGAGCGGCTGAATCACTGGGAGAATATCCAGAAGTTCGTCATTCTTGATAGCGACCTGTCTATTGAGTCAGGTGAGTTGACACCTAGCTTGAAGGTCAAGCGCAAGGTTGTGGAAGCACACAACCAAGAGTTGCTTGATTCGCTTTACGAGTAACCGCACCTGGCAGCTGTGCTGCCGAGTTGGCCGTCCGCCCATTGGGAGGGCGGCCAACTCGCGTTTGACTGCTACTCGTTAGCCGAGACCTGCGAAAAAACTGTCATGTGGTTCGTGAGCGCTCGGAATTCCAGCACGTTCAAGGAATCGACGGCAGCGCCCACGATAAAGGTAATCGTCGGTATTCAAAGGCCGAAGCGCTGTTCCTGGCTGGGATGATTCCCTCGATCGGTAGTGTCGGCTCTAGCTGCGGGTGATGATTGCTTGCCCTGCTCCCGCGCCGATCGGGTGGACCGGTTCGCTGCCCTCAACGATGGCATCCGCTTCTTGGAAGGTGGTTGCCAGGACTTCATCGCTGACTTCGCTCGCGTGCTTGCGGAGGGCGTTTGCCAGGTCGCCGTCGGCGGCCCACTGAACCTCGATTCGATCGGTCACCTCGAAGCCCAGACTCTTGCGCGCTTCCTGGATCTCGCGGATCACGTCGCGGGCCAAACCGATCGCGCGTAGTTCGTCATCCAGGGTGAGGTCGAGGGCGACTGTCTCGCCAGCGTCGGTGGCAACGGCCCAGCCTTGGCGAGGGGTCTCCGTAGAGACAACGTCAGCGGGCTCGATGATGACTGCGTCGCACCCGGCGATGACGGTTGCTGAACCGTTCTCACGCAGCGCTTTGACGAGGGGCTCAGCGTCGGCTGCGACGATCGCAGCGGCGATATCTGGGGTTCGCTTCCCGAACCGCTTCCCGAGTTCGCGGAAGTTAGCCTTCACGCTGACTTCCACGAGGTCGGAGTCGGATACGTCGAGAGTCACGGCAGCCAAAACGTTGATCTCTTCAGTGAGCTCGGCTACCAGATCCGTCGGTAACTGCGCCCAGCCATTCGCCGCAACCAACGTGCGGCGTAGGGGCTGGCGAGTCTTCATTTTTGAGCTCGCTCGGGCCGCGCGGCCTAGTTCAACCAGTCGTCGAACGAGATCGACCTGGGCATGAAGATCTGAACTGATGGCCGAGGTATTGGCCTTAGGCCATGCTCCGAGGTGGACTGATTCGACCTGGTTGGAAGCGAAGAGATCGGTCCATACTCGATCGGTAATGAACGGAGTAAATGGCGCCATCAGCAGGGTGACGATCTGGAGCGACTCGTGCAACGTTGCGAGCGCGGCCGGATCGCCATCCCAGAAGCGACGCCGAGAGCGCCGCACGTACCAGTTCGACAGGTCGTCAACGAAGCGAGAGATCAGCCGTCCAGCTCGCTGGGTATCAAACTGGTCGAGAGCGGCCTCGACCTCAACAATTAACTCGTTCGCTCGAGAAATCGCCCAACGGTCGAGTGAAGATCGCCGCTCTACCGGCGGAATCTCCGCGCTCTCGTAGTCAAACTCCGCGATCCGGCCATACAGCGACAAGAACGAAGCGGTATTCCAGTATGTAAGCAAGGTCTTGCGGACAACCTCGTTGATCGTGTCATCACTGACCCGTCGCGATTGCCAGGCAGAGCCTGCGGCCAACATGAACCAGCGAACGGCATCCGCGCCATGGCGGTCCATCAAACCGATGGGTTCCAACACGTTGCCCAGGTGCTTGCTCATCTTGCGGCCGTCAGCATCCAGAATGTGGCCCAAACAGAGCACATTGCGGTAAGAAGATTCCTCGAAGACGAGTTCGCCGACCGTCAATAGGGTGTAGAACCACCCACGGGTTTGGTCGATCGCCTCGGCAATGAAGTCGGCCGGGTACCGTTGCTCAAAGATCTCGGCGTTTTTGTGCGGATATCCCCACTGCGCGAACGGCATTGCACCGGAGTCGTACCAGACATCGATGACCTCGGGGACTCTCGTCGCCAACTCACCACAGTCCGGGCACGCCATAGTGATGTCGTCCACGAACGGGCGATGGGGGTCAAGCTCGGAGAGCTCTTGGCCCGCCAGCTCGCCTAGTTCGCTCAATGATCCGATGCAGGTCGCATGGTCGTTCTCGCATCGCCAGATCGGTAGTGGAGTTCCCCAAAACCTATTGCGCGACAGCGCCCAGTCGACGTTGTTACGTAGCCAGTCTCCGAACCGACCCCACTTGATCGTCTCGGGGTACCAGTTGGTGTTCTCGTTAGCTTCGAGCAGGCGACCCTTGATCTTGGTGGTTCTGATGTACCAAGAGGGCTGCGCGTAATACAGCAGGGGGGTGTGGCACCGCCAGCAGTGCGGATACGAGTGCGGGTAGTCGCGGCGAGCGAACATCACACCGCGCTCTTCGAGATCAGCGATCAGGTCGATATCGGCGGACTTGAAGAACTGCCCACCGACCAGTCCGACGCTTGGATCAAAGGTGCCGTCAGGGAGCACCGGATTGACGACCGGTAGGCCGTACTCGCGGCAGACGGTCAAGTCGTCCGCGCCGAAGGCGGGCGCAAGGTGGACGAGGCCCGTTCCATCTTCGGTCGTGACGTAATCCCCGAGGGTCACGAAGTGCGCGTCGGGGATCTCCACCAGTTCGAAGGGGCGCTGGTAGGGGAGTCGCTCGAGATCAGTACCCGATACTGACTCGCGGATTGCCACGTCAGCATCACCAAAAACCTGACCGATGAGCTCGGCGGCCACCACATAGAAAGCGCCGTCGTGTTCCACCACGTTGTAGGTGGCATCGGGTTTGGCCGCGACCGCCGTGTTGGATACGAGAGTCCACGGTGTCGTCGTCCACACGAGTAGGGCCAGCCCGGGATAGCGCTGCGCTAAATCGCCATCCGTCAGTGGGAACTTCACGTAGACAGACGGGTCGACGATATCTTCGTAGCCTTGGGCAAGTTCGTGGTCTGACAGGCCAGTCCCGCATCGCGGGCAATATGGCGAGACGCGGTGGTCTTCGCTGAGGAGACCCGCGTCGAAGATCTTCTTCAGGGACCACCAGACGCTTTGGACGTAGTCCGAGTCCATCGTCCAGTAGGCCTGGTCCATATCGACCCAGTAGCCCATCCGTGCCGTCATCTCGGCGAACTTGCCGACGTTTCGCAGCACCGAATCACGGCATTGCTGGTTGAACTCCGCGATGCCGTAGGCCTCGATATCTTTCTTGCCCGTGAAGCCGAGCTCCTTCTCGACTGCGAGCTCCACGGGAAGGCCATGGCAGTCCCATCCAGCCTTGCGCGGAACGAAGTAGCCCTGCATGGTCTTGTAGCGGGGGAAGATGTCTTTGAACACCCGCGCCTCGACGTGATGAGTTCCCGGCATCCCATTTGCGGTCGGAGGTCCCTCGTAGAACACCCACGGCTGACCGTCGGCGTTTTGGGCGAGACTGCGATGGAAGATGTCGTTCTGCGCCCAGAAGGCCAGGACGTTCTTTTCCATTTCGGGCAGATCGACCTTGGGGTTCATAGCGCGATACACGCGGCTAGGTTACGCCAGTACCTCGATTTTGTGGGATCAGCATCGACTTCGGAGGACTCCACAGGTTGAAGTCGGGCCTCGCACAGGGATAATGTCTGGCGGTGCACTGCAATCGATGCCGTGCGTGAAGCCAGGGCACGTGCCCGGTTAGGAGCCCGACATGCCTAGGCGTGGAGTATTGGCCAACGAGTCATCGTGGACCCCGGAGGAACTCGCCGAGGTAAAGGACGAACTGCTCGCCGATCAGGCCCGGCTGGATACCGAACTCGATATAACGGAGTCGGGGATCGCTGACCTCGTGAACGATTCTGGCGACGGTGCGGGAGACGACATCGCCGACGCTGGATCCAAAACCTTCGAGCGCGAACAAGAAATGTCGATCGCCGACAACGCCCGCGATCTCCTGGCGCAAACGAAGCGCGCACTGGAGCGCCTGGACAGGGGTGACTACGGGAAGTGCGAATCATGTAGTGGGCCGATCGGTAAGGCACGACTACAGGCATTCCCGAGGGCGACCTTGTGCCTGGAGTGCAAACAAGCCGACGAGCGGTCCTAGCCTGCTGCTGATCGCGCGACTGTTCACCTCAACGGCTCGCGTAAGCTCGCGGACGTGACCTCGCCAGATACCCCGTCGGATTCCCAGCAGATCGAGACTGAACGTGCCCCGGCGCGGCGCGTTCCGCTTTGGGTCATCACCGTCGCGGTCGCCGCCGTCATTTGGACCATTGACCAGATCACCAAGCTGATCGCCGTTGCGACCTTGGAGGGTCAGCCGTCGATTGAAGTGATCGGGTCAATCCTCAAGCTGACGTTCGTTCGCAATCCTGGCGCGGCCTTCTCATTGGGTAGTGGCTACACGATTATTTTCAGCTTGCTCGCCCTAGTCGTGGTCGGCGTCATCATCTACACCGCGCCCACCCTCGGTTCGCTCGGTTGGGCGATCGCTCTCGGTGGAATCCTTGGTGGGTCGCTCGGAAATCTGACCGATCGGCTGCTGCGGGAACCCGGCTTCCTGCGCGGACATGTCGTTGACTTCCTGCAACTCCCCAACTGGCCTATCTTCAATGTCGCAGATATGGCCGTTGTGGGTGCGGCAATCCTCATGGTGATTCTGACGATTCGTAACGTTCCGCTGCGAGTCGAGAAGCCATGACAGGCGCCGAGCAACACGAAATCCCCGAAGAGCTAGCGGGGGAGCGAGCCGACGTCGGGGTATCGCGGCTAACGGGAATGTCGCGCAGCAAAGCGGCAAACCTGATCTCTGATGGAGCCGTCACGATCAATTCCAAATCCATCGGCCGTTCCGACCGACTCGTCGTCGGAGCGAGGCTCGACATTGCGGAAGCGCCGCCCGATGTCGCCGCGCAACAATCCCAGCAACCGGTCGCCGGACTTGAGGTTATGTATCTCGATGACGACATCGTCGTGGTGACCAAACCAGTCGGGGTCGCCGCCCACGCCAGTCCTGGCTGGACCGGTCCCACTGTGACGGCCGGTCTGCCTGCCATCGGGATCTCCCTTGCTGACGCCGGGCCGGAGGAACGCAAAGGTATCGTCCATCGCCTCGACGTGGGAACGAGTGGGCTGATGGTGCTGGCGAGGACTCCTCTGGCCTACACATCGTTAAAGGATCAGTTCAAACAGCGCGAGGTGGCCAAGACCTACCATGCGCTCGTTCAAGGACATCCGGATCCAAGTACCGGAACGATCAACGCACCGACTGGCCGCCATCCCGCCCACGACTACCGATTCGCGGTTGTGGCTGACGGTAAGCCGAGTGTTACGCACTATCGGACTTTGGAAGCGTTCTCCTACGCATCGCTGTTGGAGATCGGGCTTGAGACAGGTCGAACGCACCAGATTCGCGTTCATATGTCTGCCCTTCGCCACCCATGCTGCGGTGATATGACGTATGGGGCAGACCCCGTCCTTGCCACGCGGCTGGGCCTATCGCGGCAGTGGCTACATGCGGTGAAGCTGACGATCACCCACCCGCGCACCGGCGAGCGTGTGACGTTCGAATCGCCGTACCCTGCCGACTTGGAAGGCGCGCTTGAGATCTTGGCCGACTAGGCAGCCGATTGGTTAAGGTCGGGAGTCGTTAGAGCCCGAGCTCTCGACCGATCAGTTCTTTCATGATCTCGTTCGATCCGGCCCAAATCTTGGTAACCCGAGCGTCTTGCCAGGCTCGCGCAATCCGATACTCGTTCATGTAGCCATAGCCGCCAAAAATCTGCAGACATGCGTCGATGACGTCGTTCTGAATCTGCGAGGTCCACCACTTGGCCTTCGCCGCGTCGGTGGCCGAGAAGTCACCGTCAATCTTCGCCATGACACATTCGTCAAGGTAGGACTGGGTGACGTCGAGCTTCGTCGCCTGCTCGGCCAAGACGAACTTGAGATGTTGGAATGAGCCGATTGGCTTTCCGAATGCTTGGCGTTCCTTCGCGTACTCAACAGTCTCAAGGAACGCCTGCTTGGCGTGGGCAAGGTTGCTGATCGCGCAGCCGATCCGCTCCTGTGGCAGGCGCTCCATCATGTAGATGAAGCCGGAATCGACCTCCCCGAGCAAGTTCTCGGCTGGCACCCTCACATTGTTGAAGAACAGCTCAGCAGTGTCGGCCTCGTGCTGTCCGGCCTTATCGAGTTTGCGGCCCCTCTGGAACCCGGCCATCCCCTCCTCGAGGACGAACAGCGAGATCCCGCGCGCACCTTTCTCCGGACTGGTCCGCGCGGCGATTACCAGGATGTCAGCGGTGTAGCCGTTGGTGATGAACGTCTTCGAGCCGTTAATCAGCCAGTCGTCGCCGTCGGGAACGGCTGTGGTCTTAAGAGCCGCAAGGTCGGTGCCGCCGCCGGCCTCGGTCATGCCGATACCGGAGGTCTTGCGTCCCGCGCAGAAGTCTGGGAGAAGGCGGGCCTTTAGCTCGTCGGTTCCCAGTTCGACGAGGTAGGGCGCAACAATGTCGGCATGGATTTGCAGGCTTGAGTTGAATCCGACGCTGACCTTGGACATCTCCTCGGTTGCTACGGTGTTGAACCGGTAGTCCTGCGCCAGACTGCCGCCGTATTCCTCGGGGACCTCCAGGCCAAGGAACCCTTGTTTACCCGCCTCTTCCCACGCCGTCCGGTCAATCAGGCGATCATCGATGTAGCGCTCAAGCTGCGGGCTGATCGAACGCTCTAGGTAGGTCGCGACCGCAGCGCGGAATTCCTCATGTTCGGGTTCAAAGATTGTGCGCTTCATGGGATGGAACCTTTCGCTGAGCTGAGCTGAGCTTGCTGGCTCGGGGGGGGTGTCCCTATGACCTTTGTCAAGCGTTGGAGTCGGAATTCGTGGCAGCTGACTATGCGGCGACCGGCAGCGGTGCTTGGTATTCGCGGCGGTCTCGCAGCATTGCGTAGATGACGTCAGAG
>Ga0209390_10000289_pt1 | contig 95525 bp, 67 predicted proteins | sample BON01_FD_187212 | JGI IMG/M metagenome (GOLD analysis project Ga0209390, IMG submission 187212) | Freshwater microbial communities from Lake Bonney liftoff mats and glacier meltwater in Antarctica - BON-01 (SPAdes) (version 2) | ecosystem: Environmental > Aquatic > Freshwater > Ice > Glacier... | reverse complement strand
GGCGACGATCCTTTTGGTGGACCCAATCCACCTGGCGACGATCCTTTTGGTGGACCCAATCCACCTGGCGACGATCCTTTTGGTGGACCCAATCCACCTGGCGTCGATCCTTTTGGTGGACCCAATCCACCTGGCGACGATCCTTTTGGTGGAACAAATCCACCTGCCAATGCACTTGGCAATAATAATTCGACGCCCTCAAGTTCCACACAAAGCAATTCGAATGGACCGTTTGACGTAAATGGACGGTTTAACGTAACAAGTAGCCCGAGTAAAAATTTGACCCCGTTTAATAATCAGAATCAGACGCCAACCAATACTCAATTCGTATTGCCACAAGTTCGGACCGCCAATCATGGCTTGAAATGCTTGGCTTTAGAAATTCAAAAGTACGTTCAGGAATATGATGAAGCACCCACCAATTTGGCGGATCTTCCGAAAACAGGACGATTTACGCTAGTAGATCCTTGGGGAATGAACTTCTATTGCAACATTATAGAGAAGAACTCGATGGAGTCTTCAGTCTTTACTTTCTACCTTTCATCATGTGGACCCGACAAAGTAACGGGCAACCAAGATGATATCACGATTGTGAAAGTGCTTGAAATTGAATCGTATCGCTTAATGAATGTGCTTCGTCAAGTCTTACTTGGAATGCACAATTATGAGTCGTCCTACGGCCAACTTCCCTTCACTTCCAAGCAAACGTACGATTTAGGCTGGCAGGTGAAACTGCTGCCTTACTTGGGAGAGGGAGAACAGCCCCTGTTTGATAAATTCCAGCACGATCAACCCTGGCATAACAAGGTCAATCGTAAACTGGCGGAACAACGCCCGGACGTCCTAGGCGGATCGCAACCAGCTATGGTTTGTTGGATTCAATCCGACGCCCAGGACTTTAAGACGATTAAAGATGGGCTGTCGCAAACGATGGCAATGCTGGTCGTTCCCAATTCGTTGCTGCCTGAACCGATCACCTGGACCGAATCGGGTGGTTTGACTCCATCGCAGGTTATCGAAATATTTTCGAAACTCAAGGAAGGTCAATCGATAACAGTTGGCTTTTATGACGGCAGCGTGGAAAAATTGAAACAAGGTGACAAACTGATAAAGAACTTGTCTGAATTGATGACAATCGATGGTGGCGAAATACTTACCCAAGACCCAAGAGTGAAATCGGAAAATTGACTTCAACATCGGCCGACCAGCAACACCTGGTCGGCCTTTTTTTGTTTCTACTTTCTCAGTAGTCAACCATAACCGACCCTTTTCGTACTAGGCCCATGTTACCCACCGATCTACACTGGATCTTCACCAGATCAGCTTCCGACGTCGCACCTCCAACCTATTGAATCGGATTCCTAACGCTTATCTGTTTCTGAATCGAAGATTCCCCGTCGATCTCAAGCAAACTTGGTCAAGGGTCGACTCTTACCCGAATTGTTGCCTTGCCAAACTGATGGTACGCCCAATGATGATTGGGAAGGACTTTGCTACACTAGTGGGACTGGGATTACAAAGTTATGTGACTCAGCATCCTGCCGTCCCCTCTTCCATCACTCGCCTGTTCCACCAATCAATCTAAAGGGCCGTCATGAGGATCAATCCGGTTTCGTTTGTGGATTTAGAAACACCCACCGGCGTAATGCGCACTCATTTGTTTCGTCCAGTCGGCGAGGGGAAACACCCAGGAATCCTTTTGTATTCCGAGATCTATCAGATGACCGCACCCATTGCCAGAACGGCGGCAATTTTGGCTGGGCATGGATTCTTGGTCGCAGTCCCCGACGTCTATCATGAATTCACGGAACTGGGCGAAGTGTTTGCTTATGATGCCCCGGGGACCGAAAGAGGGAACGCGTTAAAAATCCAGAAGGAACTATCTAGCTACGATTCGGATGCGACCGCAGTGATCGATTTCTTTTCGGTAGACCCAGGTTGTACTGGGTCGGTGGGCACGGTTGGAATCTGCCTAGGCGGACATTTGGCGTTTCGTGCTGCAATGAATCCCAAAGTCCAAGCGGGTGTCTGCTTCTATGCGACCGACATTCACAAGGGAAGTCTTGGCAAAGGGATGAGGGACAACACGATCGCCCGTATTCCCGAAATCAAAGCGGACATGACCATGATCTGGGGCAGACAAGATCCGCATATCCCCTTGGAGGGTCGACAAATGATTTACAATGCAATGACCGCCGCTGGAACCGGTTTTTCGTGGCACGAAGTCAACGGGGAACATGCCTTCATGCGCGACGAAGGCCACCGTTACGATCCCGCCTTAGCACAAATGCTGTACGCACTGGTTTGCCAAAAACTGAGCGAATGTTTGAAGACCTGAACCGGGTTCTGTACTTCGCCAGATCTGTATTTCGCCAGATCTGTGTTTGACGGGTTCGGTATCCGATAGGTGCGGGTCTTTTGATCGACGGCAAAATTCCGACCAGTTTCCCAAAAGGCGATTCCACTTGCAGCGGTACCCAATACAATGAACGAATATATTCCCAGCCAGCAATTCGGAGCACGCGGTCAGTACACATTGCCGGCCCAAGCCTATCTCAGTCCATCGGTCTTCGATGCCGAACAAGATCGCATCTTCTCCCAGCAATGGATTTGCGTGTTTCGGGAAAGCGAAATCCCCAACGCTGGTGACTTTCGCACGATCACGGTCGCCTCCGAATCGCTGATTATTCTGCGAGATCACAACGGAAAAATTCGCTCGCATGTGAATCTTTGTCGTCACCGTGGCACTCGGCTTTGCCTGGCCGAACAGGGAACGTTTGCAAAGACCATTCAGTGCCCCTATCACGGTTGGACTTACGGGCTGGATGGCAAATTGAACGGCGTTCCCGACGAAACTTGCTTTCCTCAGTTCGACCGATCCCAGTACCCTTTGCACTCGGTTGCGTGCACACTTTGGCAAGGCTTTATCTGGATCAATCTTGCCCAGAGTGATTGTCAAAGCAACACCCAACCCTCGGCGGCCCTGGACTTCTCTGCCTATATCAAACCGATCCAAGATAAAGTGATTCCCTGGCAGATTGGCGAATTAGTCGAAATTCAAAAAATTGATTATCAGGTGAAGGCCAATTGGAAGTTAATCGTGCAGAATTACAGCGAATGTTATCATTGCGCACCGGTCCACCCAATGCTAACCAAGATTTCGCCGCCAAAATCGGGAGGCAACGACCTGACACAAGGGCCAATCTTTGGCGGATACATGGACGTGATCACCCCAGGTGGATCGATGACCATTAGCGGGCGCAGTTGCGGCCCAACGGTGGGGCCTTTGGATCCCGCTGACTTGCAACGCGTCTACTATTACGTCCTGTTTCCCAACTTGTTTCTTGCCTTGCACCATGACTATGTGATGGTCCACAGTTTATGGCCGCAAAGCCCTGGCTTGACCACGGTTGAGTGCCGTTGGCTGTTCCACCCTGCCGTGAAATCAAAATCGGCCAATGAACTTGGGAACCGTGAATTAGAGTATGACCCCAGCGACGGAATCAAATTTTGGGATCAAACCAATCGAGAGGATTGGCATGTCTCCCAACTGACTCAACAGGGCGTGTCGAGTCGACGTTACCGGCCCGGGCCCTATTCCGATCGCGAAGCCATGTCGGCCGCTTTCGACCGACATTACCTTGCCTGCATGAACGACATGGCTTGCCTGAAGGATTTCTAAAGAATAGTCAACTATCTCCCAAGGATCGTCTAGAACTTAGGCCACATCCTACAGGTTTGCTGGGCATCCACGCGAGTGCTCCGGGACTTAGATCGGGAGTCAAATTTGGCAAAAATGCAAAGTTGGTAAACTTGATCGGAAACCAAAGCGTTCGCTTGCCTACCAACATGCCTCGACCCCTCGTGATTCCGACTACAAAGTCGAATATTTCATCGGCTTGCCGTCGCTATCTACTGGCTTTTCGGATCCGCGCTGCGACGGTTCACGCAAACTGTTGTCCAAATGTCGGAACAACGGATACAGGAAGTAATCGATCACTCGGCGCTTGCCAACACGCACTTCTACTGTGCAAGTCATGCCTGGCACCAAGCGGAAGTTGACGGGTTTGTTTTCGATGTCTCGTTCATCTAGCGATACGAAAGACTTGAAGAACGCGGACTCGGCCATGCCTTCCTTCTTTTCAAATGAACCCTCACTGATCGTTTCCAACCGACCTTTGAGCGTGCCGTGCTTCTGGTAGGGGAGGGCTTCAAGCTTGATGATCGCAATATCACCCATACGAATTTCGCCAATATCCTTGCCTTGGATTTCCGCTTCGATGCGGAGAGGATCTTTTAGTGGCATCAATTTGAACAACGGGTCTGATTCCCGAACCACGCTACCTGCGGTTCTTTCTGACGCCTCAAGGACGTAGAAATCGTCGTAGGGTAAGTCGTCGGGCACTCGCAAGACGGACAATTCTTTTTGACGCCGCGCTTTGGCCAGATCCGCCTCCAAAACTGCGATCTCATTCTGCGTCTTTACCACTTCGCCATTCACTTCAGCGTTTCGATCTGCAGTGACGCGTTGTTGGCGTTTGACCGTTGCCTCTCGATCATATCCCAACTGCTTATTCTTATTCCCCAAATTGACAATCTTCAATTCGACTTCTTGGCGATTCAATTTTTGGCTAAGGTAATTGTTGACCGACTGACTGCCAGATTCAGACAGTTTCCGCATTTTCTCTTCGACTTCGAAATGAATCGCCAGAGCCGATTCCAGCCCCAAGATCTCGTCTTTATTCCCTTGAGCCTGAGCATCGAAACCCTCCAACTGGGCTTGCAATTCACTCAACTGACTTTCGTAAGCCAATTTGCGAGAAACGAACAGGGACTGTTCCGCAACCCAAACCGAATCACTTCCATACAGCGAAACGTCGAAATCGACCAAAAACAATTGCTCGGCCTGCAACCGCGCTAACTTAGCTTTCGCGGCATTCAGACGACCACCCAAACTTTCCAAATCCGCCTCAGGCAACGTCGAATCCAAGGTCGCCAAGATATCGCCTCGGTGCACTATGTCACCAAAGTGAAAGAATACATTCTTGATCGGTGAACCCGAGGCCGCTTGAATCACAATCGGTTCAGAAATCGGTACCAGGCGACCTTGAGCAGAAACGAAAGTTTCAATCTTCGTCCAATAGGCCCAGGCCACTGTGGTCAAAAGAAACATAGCGACCGTGTACAACACCCATCGTAAGCCACCAGGAATCGGTTGAGTTTCCAGTTCAACCGCATCAGGCTGAAATTCAACGAAGACCCCCGAAATCAACTTACGCGGTGTTTCCGCTTGGTTAGCTGGTCCAGAGCGTTTGGGCGAAGAAGAACCACCGCTTGGCGTTTGGCCAGCAGAGCGACCGGGCGATGAGCCAGGTGAGTCAAGGGGCCGGCCTGCAGGCGATTTTGCGCCGCCGGCAGCAGCGAATTCAGGCCCCTTACCCGGCTTGGCTCCCGACTGCATCTTTTGGACCACGTGTTCCAACACTTCGGCTTTTTTGGCAGCAGTTTTCAGCGAATCCACAATAACGGCCTTCGAGATTCCCGACCCGCTGGAGTTCGCAGGACCTTCGGTTGTGTCTTCAGGTTGCGTCAGTTTATCATTACTCATAACGATCTACCCTGCGTCCAAAATGCCAAGCGTGTTGCTTGTGATGATCTTATCAAGTCCCGAGGATAGGAAAGTTCTCGTGACCATGTCTTCACTGGCCAGTCTTCACTGACCTATTTTTACTGACTAATCTTTACCGTACTGTTTGGCCGAGCCTATTTCAGTGCGCCTATTTCAGTGCGCCTATTTCAGTGCCAGGCAAACATCTGCCAGAATCCAGGCTGACACCTTCCAGACCCGAACTTGCCAACCGCCTGCTAGGTTGATCGGCATTAGTTCCGAGTGAAACCGGCTTGCTGGAACCAAAGTTCTTTGTAAGTTTGGCAGCTTTCTAACAAATCTTTATGCTTACCGTTCCCTTCAACAACACCATCTTTCAAAACAATAATGCTGTCACATCCCGTCAAAGTCGAAAGTCGATGTGAAACGATTACCAAGGTTCGACCACTGGCGATCCGAGTCAAATTGCGTTGAACAATGCCTTCGCTTTCTGGATCCAAAGCGCTGGTGGCTTCATCCAGAATCAGAATCTTAGGATCCGTCAACAACGCTCTAGCGATCGCCAAACGCTGCTTCTGACCACCGGACAGGTTGGAACCGCCTTCTTCCAGCATCGTATCGTAGGACTGCGGCATGCGTTCGATAAATTCCGAAGCACCCGCCAACTTCGCAGCGTAGACCACCTCTTGAAAGGTTGCATTGGCACGAGCCATCGAAATATTTTCCCGCACCGATCCTCGGAACAGGAAATTTTCTTGTAGGACCACGCCCAAGTTGGCGCGTAGGTGGCTGATGTCCAGCTCTCGCATATCTAAACCGTCGACGCGAAGGACGCCACCTTGGGCTTGATACATACCCTGAATCATCCTGGTCACGGTGGTTTTGCCCGAACCACTTCGTCCCACGATACCAACAATATTGCCCTTGGGAATTTTGAACGACACTCGGTCCAACGCTGGCGGACTGGTAGGGGTATATTGGAAAGTAACTTTTTCGAATTCGATTTGTCCCTGAACGTCAACGCGAAGACCGCGGCCAATCCCTTGTTCAGGGGCACGATTCATCACGTGACCTAACATTTGAACGCTCAGTTTTGTCTCTTGGTACGAATGGACCAAAGACACCAATTGAACCAGCGGACCCGTGACTCGACCAGCGATCATTTGAAACGCAATCAAACTACCGATCGAAAGTTCCTTCTCGGCAACCAAACTGGCACCCCAAAAGATGACCACCACCGTCATCATCTTTTCAAAGTACTTCGACAGGCTGGTAGCGATAGCACTGATGTGCCCCACGCGGAAGTGACTGCTGACCGATTGAGCCGACGAATCATCCCATTTCTTTCGTTGAGCTGGTTCCATCGACAATGCTTTCACAGTTTGAGCACCGTGAATAGTTTCCACCAACATTGCTTGGCGACCGCCTTCGGCCATGTACAATTCTTCAAGTCGACGACGATACGGCCCTAATAGGACACCGATCGTGATCATCAGCAATGCTGCAAAGAACAGAACGATCAATGCTAATTGCGAACTATACCAAAATAGCAACGGTATAAACAAGAACAGAGCGGTCGAATCTAACAGCGTCATGAAAACACTGCCTGACAAAAATTCACGAATCTTGGACGACTGCTGCATGTGCTTGGTCAGCACGCCAGCGGTGATCGTTTCGAAAAACGTCATGGGCAAACTTAGGAGATGCCGGAACGTTCGTGTGGATACTCGGATGTCGATTTTGCTTGTCGCGTACAACGTCAAATACGTTCGCAGGTAGTACAAAATTCCATCGAAGACCAACGCGATCACAATGCCACCGGTGATCACTCGCAAGGTTTCGGTCGCCGAATTGACCAAGACTTTATCGATCACAATTTGAAAATACAGCGGCGTTACCAAGGCGATCAAGTGCAAAAACATTGCCGCAACGCCGACATCGAAGAAGGTTCTCCATTGTCGAGCGAATTCAGGGACGAACCACCAGAAGCTAAACGGCTGCTCTTTATCCAGAACCGAATGCTTCTTCTTCAGTAGAAGCGCACTGCCCTTCCACTTCGCTTCCAACTGGGCGCGGGTTATGTACAAAAAGCCCTGCCCAGCGGCCAACGGATCGTATACAGCGATTTTTGTTTCAGTCGTTCCGTCTTCGGCTTGATCTTCCCGAGTTCCGACCAGAATAATCCAATTGTCGTTGGCCAACTTCGCCATGATCGGCCACGCCTGACCAACCTTTTGCAGTTTGTCCCAATCCAAACGGACCATTTTGGCTTTGAACTTGTAGTCAGACGCGATGCGCATGATCTTTCGCATGTTTGGCTCTTGAAGAGCCAAATTGTACTCATGCGCCATGCGATCGTAGCTAATTTCTGCGCCATGATGACGAGCGATTAGCGCAAAACACTTCAGCACCGTGTGCGCAGGACGCTGCTCATCTGCAGAATTGAATTCTGGGCGAGTTGGATCTGCTGGGCTGGGCGAATCGTCGACCGCGTTTGACATAGTCTTCTGACCGATAAAAGTCGGGAACGAAATATTCGACTATTTTATTCATCATACAAAACCAGACACGGGGGATAAAACCTCCGAATGTTGTCTAGTTTCAGTTGAGGCTCTGGTTTTGCCAGTCCTTCCGAATAGAACAACCACGATTGAAGCGATATTGCTAGTTCAATCGATCTTAGTACCTGAACCAATTGTTCGCAAAGCCGGTCATTTTTCGTAGCCAATGCACTTGGACACATGGCCTGAGTCTAATCAGCAACTGGCAACCCGGGCAAGCTAGGTCAAACGCAACGACGGGATCAATTCCCGTCCGCCGAAGGTCAGACTCGGCCCGGATGACGATCGTAGGTCACGCCCCAATAATGCCAACCCTTAATCTTTCATGCCCCAGTCGGGGAGATCCTTGGCTAAGCTAAGTCTGCATTTGCGGCGGGATAGCATCAACTACCCATTCTCGCGTATGCTAACGCCAGCGGCAGATTAACCGCAATTCAAGCACACAGCGTAATTTATGCACACAGCGCAATTTATGCACACAGCGCAATTTATGCACACAGCGCAAGCGAAGGAAAGCGGTATTCACTTGCTTGCGCTGCGTGCTGGTATTTTTTGCCGCCACTCGTCTAAGTGAACGCAAAATCAACGCAAACGGTTTGCCAACAGGCGACAATCAATAAAAAGGTAATCTACGATGGATAAAAAAGCGAAAAAAAGAGTAGAAGTTCTGCGGAAGAAATTGGTCGATACGGAAAAACGTCTTTCTGGTGCCAAAGAACAAATGGACGACCCTCAAGAGGTTGTGGATCTGCAGAACGAAGTCAATGTCATTAAATCCGAAATCAAGACGCTGAACGCTTCGTAATACCGTGTTCCTGTGATCGGAAACACTACCGGCGATTGCCAGCTTGACCCGCAACCATCATTCGCTCAATTTCATCGCAGCAAATCTGTTTCGATAAAGTTTGTTTAAAACTCCTCCCCTTCATTCTTCGCAGCAAAGATCTGGATATCCAGCGGTGATTGGTTTCCTAAACATCAACAAACCTGTGGGCCTTTCGTCACGCGATGTCGTTGAAAAAATTCAAGGCCGTTTGAATCAACAGGTGCCAGGCCTAAAAGTTGGCCACTGCGGTACGTTAGACCCGCTGGCGGACGGCGTCTTGGTATTGGCAATCGGTCGCGCTACCGTGTTGACTCGATTATTGCAACACGGCGACAAACGTTACCTGGGACGATTTCGCCTGGGGTTGACCAGTGAATCCAACGATACTGAATCATCCACCCAGGAAGTGCCTGTCCCTGTGGTGCCCACACAGGAAATGGTCCAGTCTGTTCTACAGAACTACGTCGGCATCCTGAAACAAGTGCCGCCAAAGTTTTCAGCTGTCCGAATCGGCGGCAAACGAGCTTACGAATTGGCTCGAAAAGGTAAAGTCTTCGAAGTCCCCGAGCGTGAAGTGGAAGTCTACAATCTAACACTTACCTACTATCAGTTCCCCGACTTCGAACTCGATATTCACTGCAGTGGCGGAACCTACGTTCGCAGCTTAGGAAGAGACATCGCCGTCGATCTGGGTACCGCTGCGGTCATGACCGCTTTGACCAGGACTCAGAGTTGCAATTTTTTGCTGCAGCAAGCAGGCGCACTGGACAGCCTAATTGAAACAAACATAGACCCTCGCTTGCTGACCAAACCGGTCGACGCTCTCGATAGATTCCCGACTGTAGTCGCCGATCAAGAATCAATCGATCGCTTCAGAAACGGTCTGGTAGGTTTCAACTTGATGCACCAGTTGAATGACCGTCGAATTGCTTACTATCGTGAAGAACGTTCCCAAGCCGAACGAAAATCGGCGCTTCAACAGATCAACCTCCAAGCGGCTCGCGACAACAATGGCACGTCGTCCAAAAAGGACTGGAGCGAGGAATATAGGGTCGTGACCGAAGACGGTCTATTGGTAGGCATGGCAGTCTACTGCGGCGACAAACCCTTCGAAAAACAGTGGGCAGTATCTGTCAACTTTGCCCATTCACTGTTGCAGCAAAAGATCAGCGCTGCCAATCCAAGCTGAATAGTCCGCAGCGATTTCCCAGCACGAAACTTTGATTCTCACCTAATTTATGTGAAATCGTGGCCTGCCGATGTTGTAAAAACGCTCCAATACCCTGTTTTGGAACGAATTTCGGCACCAAACTGACCTTTGCCCTAAGACCAAGCTAAAATAGTAACGGCAAGGTGCCTTCCGAAAACTCTCCATTGCCTACTGCGGTGATCGTCGATACCTGCGGCCTGCTTGGCCAACAATGAAGTCAGGCTGAAGGGTCAGCCTTATCAACCAGCCAAGGTCGACCCAAAGTGAGGGGTTTGATTTCTGGGTCAAAATCCGTGGATTGAAGTACCCGCGGTGCACGACAGCATAACGTAAAGCAAGATACTTGGGACAAGAACCGTTGGCTACTTGTCCCAGGACGTTGACCAAACAGAACGCTGCTTATCGAAACACAAATCAACCGAACATCAAAGGAGCAAGATGATGCACCTAATTTGGAAAACCGTTAGAAGTGTGGCTACTTTGTCTGCTGCACTGACCGTCGCCCTGACTTTGATTGCGTCTACTAAATTGGCGATCGCACAGCTGGAGGATTCGCCTACTAAGACATCGGACAGTTCACCGTACGCAGTGACTTTTGGTGAGGGTAGAACGGTCAAGTATCAAATTGGCGTCAAAATTCGTACCGCCAAGGCTCCGTTTGGCGGCGTCAAGATTCGACTTCCGGTTCCTTCGGACTGGCCAGAACAGAGTGTGGCGGTTTCCGAAGAGGAGATTTACGAACGCGCAGGCGATATCGACTATCGGATACTGGACGGTGGCGTGCGTCAAATGATGCTGGCCATCTCTGCAATTCCGCCGTCGACCGCAGCAGATATTTTGATCACGTACGAAGTCACTATTCGTTCGATCATCGCACCCGGAGCGACTGATGAACTGATCATCCCCAAACGGATTACCAAAGAGATCAAGTGGTACATTGGCGACGCACCGATGATTTTCCCTCGCGATAAGGATCTACGCAAATTGGTAGAAAGTTTGCTGGAAGACCAAACCGAACAAACCGCCTGGGAATCTACGAAAATTTTGCATGCTTGGGTCATTGAAAATATTGCCGAAACGGTCTCCAAACAACAAAGCACAGTTGATACACTAACGAAAATGCAAGGTTGTAACGAAGATCGCGCGGCCCTGTTTGTGGCGATGGCTCGTTCGGCTAAAATTCCAGCGCGATTGGTTATGGTCGAAGGCAGTCAATATGCCGAATTTTGCTTGCAAGACCCCGAGGGAGTTGACCGCTGGTACCCTTGCACTTTTTTGGGGCAAGGCGACTTTGGATCCACGTCGCGACCAGCGGTCGTTTTCCAAAAAGGTGATAACTTGCGGGTGCCAGAATTGGGGAAACGCGTCCGACTAGTGGCAGAATACGTCAACGGCAAAAGTGCAGCCAAACCAGAAGTGCGAATCATTCGGCAAATTGTGCAGTAGAAAAATCGTTCCGGTATCGACTTGCGATTGATAACAATCAATCAAACAGGATTTGACGGTAGTAGCCCCGTCATCGCAGTAGCGAAGGATGTACAGATGAACCATATCGCAAACAATTGCCAAGCGCCCGTCAAATCACTGTCCTCAGAATCTTCTCTACCTAGATTGCAGTCAGTTGACCAAGGTTGCGTCACTTCTTGTCAGGGATATTCTTATCATTCGTGCATGGCACCTACTGATGCAGCGTTACGACTTACCAAGCTAATTTGTGTTGCCGCCACCGTCGTAGGTTCTCTTTTCAGCAGCACCACCGCCTTTGCAACCTTGGCAATGGTTCAAAAACCCGGTTCCGAAGCCACAAAGACGGATCCGTTGGGAAATCCAATCGGCGGTAACCCGGCCACAACCAATAGCGACAAACCAAAAACAACCGAAACTGGCAAACCGTCCAAAGGTAATGCGGAGCAGGTCAAAGCTGGGACCACTCAAGATCGCGAAACAACATTGCCAGCGGGATCGGATGCGAAACCCGGTAAAGAACCCGACTTGGAATTGCCCCAGTCTACGCTGCCAACCGGCGGCGGGTTGCGAGGCTTCCAACCGGGAACTGCCGCGCACGTACAACCACCCAAGACTCTGGACATGCGAAGACGTGGTCAAGCGTCATCCGCTTTAGAACCCAACACCGACACAGTCACTCAAACCGCCAACCCCACAACCGCGGCCACCCCTTCCACAAACGCCACCAATCAAGACCCGCAGGACCTAGCCAACCAAACCCCTGAAGATCCCGGGCAATTAATTTTGACAAAAGCTGCTGCCGGGGAAATTCAGGAGACGGAGCATGGTGCATTTCGTTTAATCCAGCGAAGTTCCACAACATGGGAATTCGGCCTAGAAATCACCGCCGGTGCGGGCGGTCCTATTCTGGGGGTTGTGGCTTCGGCACCCGTCCCGATTCAGTGGCCCGAACAGCAGATCAAAATCGTCACCCAGTTCAAATCACCTTCGGTCAAATCGGTAAAAGTTAAAGACTTCAAAGACCAAGGCCGCCAGATGATTGTTTCGATCCCTCGCTTGAACGCCGGGGAAACGGCCAAGGCTTCGGTCACAATGATGTTGCAGCGACTGGACATTATCAAACCTGAAAATCGTCCTGAATTGAAGTTCCCGGAGAAAAACAATCGCGAGGCTCGGATGTACCTAGGCGAAAGCCCTTACATCGAAATCAGACACCCGCGCATCCAGGAGTTGGCCGCGACGATCGGAAACGATTCAGACAGTCCTTGGCAGCAAGTAGAGGCGATTTACGATTGGGTGCAAACGAATATCAAGTACGAATTCGATCCCAATATTCACTCGTGCTTAGAAGCTCTGGACGCGAAGAAAGGTGACTGCGAAGAAGTCGCTTCCTTGTTCATCGCCATTTGTCGATCCAAGGGCATTCCCGCCCGTGCAGTCTGGTGCAATGATCATACCTACCCCGAGTTCATGTTATGCACCGCCGACGGCAAGAATGTGTGGCTACCGTGCCAAATCACGACCTTCGAACACATCTTTGGCGAAATGTTCGACGATCGACCCATTTTGCAGAAGGGCGATAAATTTTCTATTCTTGGTGAAGCCGCTCCCTATCGCTATTTAAAACCAGCAATGACGGCCAAAAGCGCGGTCGGTTCGCCTCAATTTCGTTGGATCATCCAGAAAGTCGAAGCAAGTACGGCCGTAGATTCCACCGATTCGCCGCTTGGGAAATAGACTTCACCCGACGCAGGAATTCTGGCTCAGATAATCCGTATGCGTTCAATTCTTTCGGGTCAGATCAATTCTGTAGTGCGAAGGCCAACGCCAGCATAACGACGGTCAAAATTCCGGTGAAGACCACTAAGTCTTTCCACGTGTGAGGGGCAGGTTCCGGCCCTGATCTCACCTTCCGAGTGATCATGCCATCGGACCATCGGGCGAGTTGCAAACGCTGCTTAATTGGATTCTCAAAAACCGCAAAATCATTGCTCGCACGTTGATCCGACCGGGTCGCACCGTGCAGCACAGTCCACTCACCTGCCTTCGTTTTCACCTCAACGGTAAACCTGAAAACTTGCACCCATCCGGGCCTCTTCAACGCGTGCAATTCCAATTCCGTAAACTTGGCCGTGCTGCCATAGTACCCGCGAGTTTGCAACCAATCACGGATCTCTTTCTCGGTTACGCGATATTGATAAAGCCGATCAACCACACCCATTTTCACGGAAACTCCCTAGCCTCAATCGCCAACCCAACGCGAACCTAGCCCGTTAAGGCCGAGGTTCCCACCACTGGGTTTCAACCGACATTCGCCAGACTGCTTAACCGCGTCTACACTTGAAACTTTCCAATGCTTTTTAAATAGGCTAAGACCTGCTGCCCCAATGCTTCGACGGAAAATTCATTGGTCAGCAAGTGAATTTCTGGGTTTTGCGGAGCTTCGTACGGAGCATCGATTCCCGTAAAGCCCTTGATCTCACCCGCCAAAGCCTTCTTATACAATCCTTTCGGGTCACGTTGTTGGCAAATTTCGATCGGCGCATCAACAAAAACCTCAATGAAATCGCCCGGCTTTCCCGCGGCCCCAACGTGCGCCCTCACTCGATCTCGATCCTCGCGATAGGGACTGACAAAGGCGGTCAACGTCAGAAAACCGGCACTGCAAAACAATTCGGCAGCCGCGCCTGTGCGGCGCACATTCTCTTGACGATCCATCGGCCCAAAGCCCAGCCCGAATCGCTTAGCAAATTCATCACCGTACTGCGGCTGCAAAAGTTCGAAACTGGGATTCAAACCCATGCGAACATTGTCACCATCCAAAACATAGCTTGGCTGGCCCAAGTCGTTTAACAATTGGTCCACACAATTGGCCACCGTGCTTTTACCACTGCCGCTAAGCCCTGTGAACCACAGCACAGCGCCACGTTGGCGTTTAACTTGATGTTCGTGCCAAGTCACCAAAGTTGGATCGGGGGCCGCAGAATTATTTTCAGTCATAATCGAAATAGTCTTAATGAATTCAAAAGAGGCAGAGGATAGTTTTGGTACCACATCAAGTAAAAGACCCATTTAAGTCTGAGTAAAACTAAGTTCGCAAAGATTGTTCATCTGAACCTCTTGAGGACAACTCCAGACCAAGAAGAACAACGCTTCACGGCACCAGCGACCGCAACAATGACTTTCGACGTACCCGGCACCCTTGGCCACAATCAAAGCCGCCTGAGTTGCCCGAAGAACAATGCTATTGGCTCGGGTTCGCAAGGTTTGCAGATCCAAAGTAGACTGCCCGTCAATCGCTAACATCAATTCAGATTCTAATTCAGAAACCTGCTGGAATAAATCATCCTTAACGCCCAAAATATTTTGCCGCTGTATGGACTGCTCAGAAATAAAGTCCACCGCAGCGGACGCCAGTCCTATCGCCAAAGTCGATGTCTGGAGGCCCCCAGTTGCCCCAGGTGAAGCCACCTTCAACACATTGGCAACCGGTCCCGCTAAAACACAAGATTGATCAACCCGAACGTCGTGAAAATGTACCGCACCGGTCTGACTGGCTGACAACGCAACCAAGCGAAAGCTATCTTGAATCTCGACCCCTGGCAGCTTGGTATCAACGGCGGCTAACACTTGTGTCCCATCATCGGCAGTAGCGCCCACAATTAACCAGTCGCACAACGGCCCTGCGGTGACCCAAGGGGAATACCCATCAAAGGTCCAACCGTCTGCGGTCGCAACCGCTCGTAATGTTGGTTGCCCTTGATGTTGTCGGCTAGTGGTCAAATGAGAAATCCCAACCGATGCCATCGCCTGATGGTCGGCCAGGGCGGGTAGCAGCCGTTGCTTTAACGCGTCATATTCCGACGCGACAATGCGTTTGGTTGCCGCGACGCGTTGCGTAATCACAAACGTCGTCGCCAAACAAGCTTTGGCTAACTGTAAATATCCGCACGTCAATTGCTGATCATCCCAATCCCAGCCACCGAATTGTGTGGGCAAGAACCATCGAAAAACACCCGCGTCGGCGCACAATCGCAAACTACTGGCCGTCGAACCCTCTGTTTCCACTCGCCCGGAATTTTGTTTTAATTGAAGGCACAAATTCGCAAAGGTCGGACCCGCCAGATACTCTTTTGCCACTTCGGATTGACTTGCATTGTTCAATGGAACACTTTTCCCAATTTTTTTTTAAACATGCCCACGACCTTATCAATAGGCCTACGGACCAACTAAATACGCCTGCGGACACCTTCTGAACCTGAGTCAATCTCGGCCCAAGTCAATTCACTGGGTGTCCAACTTTGGACTTCGAAGTCCAGACCTTGATGAACTGAATTTCTGTTTAATTCTAAGCCATATCAAAGAAATCGTCATGAACCCCAAAACCTGACAAGGACGCCCATCTACCGCCACCAAGAAGCTCCCGGACCTGAGCCTTTTCAAAGGCATGAACATCGTCCTGTCAAACGCACTCCAAGTCCTAGCAACCGATACAAGGCTAGTTCGAACGAAGGGACAAGTCGAGTCAACACGAACAGAAGTTGGCTAGTGAGCGCAGACAAGCGTTCGATCTTTCTTCTTCTCTGCTCCCTTTTGCGGCTGAATTGCGACTCCATCAATCGGTTGATTGCCGACCAGCATAGGCGACATCCCGTAAGAAGAACGGCAATTCCATCGCCCAGTCTGCTATCCGTCCAACACCCTCGGTTTTCAACCATTAGGCATCGGTCAAGCAACATGACCAAATCCAGTTTGTAGTTGCCCTCCCCTGTTCGAACTTTCCACACGCAGTACCGTATCTGCAGATTCATCCTGATTTAGCAAATGGGGTGTGACGTTCTCTGTGCCGGGGATGCATGTGATTTCAAGGGTTGCGCTGCGCTGGTATTGACCGGTTCAAGAGTGACCGATGTAGCGGCGACGAATGTTATTCAGATTCGGGTCGGTTCCAGCGAACAATGTCCACTAAATCTTTGTGGATTAGTGCGTTGGAAGCGATGACATTTCCTGCAGATATTGTCATGTCTGCACCGTTTCGATCGCAGCATTGTCCACCCGCTTCGGCCACAAGCAAGGCACCTGCGGCATAATCCCAAGTCCCCAACTGGTATTCGAAGTAACCATCCAGCCGGCCACAAGCAACCCAACTTAAATCCAAGGCCGCACTGCCCAGTCGGCGAATCCCTCGGACGTTCGTCATAAACAATCGCTCGATGGTGCCCAAAGTCTTGCGCACCAATTCTCCTCGGTCATAGTAAAATCCAGTACAAACAACACTTTGTTGCAAGGTCGCTCTTTTGGAAACGTGGATCGGCTTTCCATTGAGCCATGCTCCACCGCCTTTCCAAGCAGAAAACAACTCTTGTCGGTTTGGGTCAAAGACGACACCCAATTGGAATTGGCCGTCACGAACCAACGCGATGGAAACCGAAAACTGAGGTATTCCATGGGCGAAGTTGTTCGTCCCATCCAGTGGATCAACGACCCACACCTCTGGCGAGAATTCATCACCCGTCGATTCGCCCTCTTCGCGTAAAAACGTGGCCGTTGGTAAAATGCGATGCAAATGATCACAAATCAATTTCTCGCTGGCAAGATCCGCCTGAGTCACCAAGTTATGACTCGACTGCTTCTCACTCTCTTCCGAGTGACCGAATTCACGCATCAATAAAGTGCCAGCCAACTTAGCCACATCCTCGACTTGGCTTAGCAAATGGTGACTTACACTATTTAACGAATTCTTCTCAACCACAGTGTCACACTTTCCCTAGTAACCAACCAATAGCCCCAATCTACGCCAACGGATTCTAAAACAGATCCGACTGCTAAAGCCAACACTCGACAGCCTGAATCCTGCTCGGTCAATTCAAAGAAAAACCTTTGAACAAATCGAACCCAGGCAACTTTGCGGTTTCTTCGACCGCTCGGTCAATATCCAAATACCCGTGCACCAGAAAACGTTTCTCCTGTTGCAGTACTTCCAGCATAGCGCCGCGAAACCATTTCAACAGTGGCGATTCTTCTTCCGCCCACGCACTGGCTGCCATCTGATTGTCGCTGGGCCACATATCACTGACCCAGTGGTATGATAACGGCGACCACTCCCCCTGCCCTGCTCCGGCGACCCCACCAGACTGGGCCTGGTTTTCAGAATCTAGAAACCCGCCTTGAAATTCTGCCACCGGCAAACCATCAGGACCACGCAATTGGTACTTTCCATCCAAGGAACAGATTAACTTGGCGTTCAATAACGATTGGGCTCTTTGTTTGGCTTCGCCTGGCGGCATCCGAAAATGCTGCATCAACAAGTGCAACAGTCTGGCATTGGCCACCGACGATTGCCAAGACCGTTGGCGCCACAAAGTGTTCGCCCAGCCGGCCAACTGACTCTCGGCCAAGTCACCAATTTCCAACCTCAACTGAGCCGGATTTTCCGCCTGAACCATTTCCAGGTGTGGCTTCAAATCCGTTAACCGCTGGCGATCCATTGAAACCACACTGAAACCGTTGTGCTGCATCCGCCAAATCTTGCGTCCGATCGAATGCGTAAACCCTTCGGAATCGGGCCGCCCCCCTAACATCGGTAGCGAATCCAGCACACCCGCCGTTGGCCACGAACCAATATAGCCAGGCGTGCCTTGAACCATCTTCAATGTTGTCCACCATTCATTGGGATCCAAAGAACTAAGCGATTGAGCGTCTCGTTGAATCGCAGCATACAACTGGTGTGACTGCACCGAAGGAAACATTGTACCTTCGGCAATACTTGCTTCCAGTCGAATCACATCATCGGGTGATTTGGCGGGTCGCAGATAAAGCGGCGGTCCGATGCTATCGGTCAGCCACGAATATCGCTTGCTACCAAAAGGGGCCACACGCCCATCAAAGACCACCCGTTCTTTGGTTCCATCCAAGCGAAAACGCTTGATTCCAATCATGATCGGATCGGTCTGGCCCCAATTTTCGGTAAAATACTGGGCGCGTTGGGCATACCATGCGGCCTCTTCCGGGGTAACTCGTTCGACCACGGTGTCAGCAACCGGAACCATCCACCCTCGGATACCCCGCAGCGAATCCCCATACTGAATGCCACCCAACGGAGAACGCTCCCAAACCGGCATTGCCGCTTCCGAGTGGTTCGACCCCGAAAAGGATGCACGAACAGCTGCACTGCGATCATTCCCTCGGCCTGCAATCTTGGTGACATTCGAAGCCGTCCCGTCACCATGGTTGTCCTGTGGACGATCACCACCGTCGTCCCCCACGCCTAAGAGTCCGCTAAGCATCGACCCGAACGAATCATTGGACCTAGACTTCTTAACTTTTGCATCGCCAGCAATCTTCGCCTTGGACCGATCGGCAAAATTGCCAGAAAGCAAATTAGCGTTGCCTGGACCCGATCCTGGCCCCGATCCTGGTACAGCATTCAAACCACCGCTGGAATCATCTTGACCGCCTCCGATTTCACCCGGAGCCAAGTTCAAGCTATCTGAATCCGGTTGACCTGGCAGTGAATCAAGTGGCCGATCTGGCATGCGGTCCGTCACCAATGCTGGATCGATCAATAACGCGATCTGCGAAGTGTCGGGGCGCTGGTTGAAACCGTTGGGCAAAAAACCGGCAGTTTGCAACGAATCAATACGCTGGGCCAAAGGAACGCTATCCCAATTGGCAGCGTTACCAGGAATTGCAGTTTGATGTGCGGCGGCGGTCCAACTGGCCATTTGCAACATTTGCAATTCGGTAATACTGCGAAGCCGACGACGTAATTCGATTTGATACTGCGGGCTGATTAAATTCTCTAAAAATGCAGTCGAAAAATAAACGAAAATCGTATCATCGCGACTGAGTGGCATTTGAGTGCGGGCGTTGCGAAATTCAGCTGATTGCCCCAAGGTCCGAATGCCCGCGGTTGATTCCAAGAAGCGTTCCGCCAAACGAAACGAAGTGGTGACCAAATGAAAATCACCGGCGCTTACCAATACCGAACGAATCTTGCCGTTGGGCGTCTGCAATAACGTGGCCGGTTGCCCGGCGATCTGAATGTCTGTCAGCGTCACTCCGTTGGCCGCATTCTTTTTGGCGTAATCTTTTCGTTTTCCAGCCAGTTGAGATTGCAACAAGCCATTCCGAGCTTGCAAAATTATTCCAGCCGCCGCCCCATCAGAAAAAAACGTATCCAAACCAATCACGGCCACGTCCTCAATCAAGGTGCCGCCAAAAAGATCGTCCAATTGTCCCGATTCTAACGCCAATTGATCACGAAACAGATCCCCAACCATTGACTGGTAACCCCGTAACCGCACCATGCGACTTAGATCCCCACCGTGTTCATCTAACAGTTTCTTCAACCAAATCTGATTCGACCACTTTCCAAAGCGAAGATAAAAACATTCCTGAGGCACCACCTGGGCAATGGGTTCAACGCGGACATCATCAGCAATTCCCGGAAACTCATGAGCCTGCCAAAGTATGTTTTCGGGCAAAGGCAACGTCGCCGCCTCTAGTTCCACGTTCCCTTGGCACATCAATTCTTTTAAATTTTCCACTTGCACGGCCTCGGCGCCCGTCAACAGATACCACGTCTGGGTCATCGGGTCCGTGGTCGGTTGAACCGCCTTTTTCAGCATCGGCGGTTGCAGACCCAATCGCTGTTGTACCATGCAATTGAGATACGCCTGGACCAACGGCGGGTAGTCGCTGGCGGCCGTTTGTTCGTCTAACATCGCGTTAAACTGCCGCCACCAAGTGGAAGTGACCATCCGTTGCCGCAATCGACCGATCGAATCGGGCTGCAACACTATCCGATGATCCCGAGCCGCATGGATCGTAATGTCCAACGGTTGCCGCCCCACAAAGACGAACCAAATGTCAATCTGCCGAGGTTCCTGACTGACTTTGTCGACAAATTGATCGCTCACCCGTTCAACCAACGTGGGCATGATCGAAGGGTAGAAAATTCTGTTTTGCGAATCGCTCACAAACACCGCTCGAGATTGCCAACGAACCGTATCTTCAGGTGCCAGGCGAAATACCACATGGCCCACATTGTAGGGTTGCCCAATGACCGCTTCGCTGCTAACAATTTGTGGCGATGGTATCACCGGTTGCCCGTTGGCATCCAGCATCGGTCCCGCGGGTTGCCCCGGCACCGTGTTGGCATCCGGTCCATTCCCCAATAAACCTGGCAAAAGTCGTTCGTTGGGATCAACCCCCAGTCGACCGCGAATCCGATCCACTAAACCACCAGGCCGTCCGATCCGTCCTTGACCTTGTGGAGTACCGGCATCTTCTTGATTTCGACCCTGTTGCGTTCGATCTTGTTGCTGCTTTGAACGGTCCTGTTGCTGACCACCTTCCTGCGACTGACCACCTTCCTGCGACTGACGAGTCTCAATCAATGAATCCGGACCCATCAACGATACAGATCCGTCCGCTGGATCGGTATTTGAATTGCCACGGGTATCAGCAATTACGGGCCCCGGATCGCGCGCCGTACCCTGCCTCTGGGAAACATCACTCTTGGCGGAAACCAAAGTGGTTTCCTCGATCCGAAGATTCGCATCAAATACTTCGCCGTTCAAGCCAGCAGAAATCAAGAGCAACAGCAAACAAAGCGGCAGCACCTTTGCCGCAAACTCATGCAATAAACCCCGCTTAAACAATACAACCAGTCTAGATGGGGTCTGCCCAGCGGCCGAAATGTTGTGTGCTGATCTGAACCTAGTCGAACGCAGGTTTTTCTGCTGTTGCGTCACATACATCTGAAATGCTTTCCGTCCAAAATTAACTCTTGACACCCTGTGCGGCAAAAACCTGAAATACCATCAAGACAAGTACTTTTTCTGACCTTACCGCCTGGCTCAGGCCAACGCACTAACTACGGATAAATTGCCGTCAAAAGCCAAAATTTCCGCTGCAAGGCACGGCGAATCATCGCAACCATCCCATCCTTGGGCCTAAATTCGACCCCGCCCGCTAATAGCAAGTTACCATAAACCGTTGTTTGCCAATATGGACGAACCCAGGATTTGGCCGCAGACTCACTGCCTCATTACGAGGTCGCCAAGTTGCCAGCGAAGCTTTGTTTCTCGAATGAAGTGAATGCGTGGGGCTACCTTTAGATGCCGTCCCAGTCACTTGCCCGCCATCCGTTGAACCTACTGATAACAAGGAAGAATCAGGCACCGTAATTTGTTCAGTCACCGCTCTGGACAGCAGATCAGCACTGTAGCGTAACGGTTCAATTTTTGTAGCGAATCAATGCAATATTCCATTGAATGGGCATTAGACATCGCGTATACTCAACGTCGCACTAGGGTGAATCAAGGACTACTAAGCATTAATAGCGGGCTCATAATTCACTTTAAATAGCACTTCGGCGGTCCGCATTGAACGTGTCTTGGTTTGGCCGCCCGAACGATTGTTATATCAATGGGATGGCGAGCGGCCTTTTCGAACCGGCTTGCCCTTGTCTTTTAAACTACCGGGTCGTTGTATGCGTTTACCAGTTGTAGACAAACGTCAACCAATGAACTTCTCTGGTGACTTTCAGAGAGGGCAGCAACAGTATTGCGGCACAATTGCTGGGCTGTTATTGCCTGCGATCTTACTGCTTGGTGCTTGCAGTGGGAACAAGGAATTTTCCCCGGACCAAAAAACTAGACCCAAGATGGTCTTGGATCTTCACCAATTGACAGACCATCCCAAACTGGGCCAAGACGACATTATTCCGATCATGGTCGATGTTGCAGCCCAACGCGGATTAGTTTTCCAGTATCACAGTGACGATGATTCGGGGAACATGTATTTGCCCGAAGTGATGGGTGCAGGCGTTTCCTGTTTGGACTTCGACTTGGATGGTTGGTGCGACATTTATCTACCCAACGGAACGACTCTGCAAAAAGATGCACCCGACAGCCGCTTTCAAGACGCGCTCTTTCGCAACGTCGCCGGACAGTTTGTCGACGTTACTGCCGTCAGTGGAATCCTTGAACTGGAATACTCGCACGGCTGCGCAATCGGCGATTACAATCGCGATGGTTTCGAGGACTTACTGATTGCTAACTTTGGGGTTTCTAAACTGTTTGTCAATCAAGGCGACGGGACTTTTCTAGAAGTGAAGTGTCACGCGCTTTCGGCAAGCGATTCCTGGTGGACGAGTCCGTTGTTTGTGGATATCGACAACGACGGGTTTGAAGACATTGTTCTGGCCAGCTACGCCAAGTGGTACTTCGATGATGTTGCGGGGGCCTACGATCACGGCGTTGGCTATCCTGGTCCCGAACGCTTTGATAGTTCACCAATCTTGGCATTATTAAGTGATGGAACAGGCAGCTTTAGCGATCAGACCGAAAATTTCGGATTCGACAAGAAAGGGAAAGCGATGGGCATCGCGGCGGTTGACTTGGACCACGACTTGAAGAACGAAATCTATATCGCAAACGACAGTATGTCTAATTTTCTGTTTACCAGGTCTCGGTCGCTGCGATTTGATCAGAAATTGGCCAACGCATCACGGGTTGCCAGTGCCCAGGCAATCGATCCTCAAACGGCCGAACATCAATGGCTAGAAGTCGCCGAGTGGGCGGGGATTGCCTGCGGTTCCACTGGATTGAACGAAGCCAGTATGTGTGTGACCTTAGCAGACTTTGATCAGAATAGCTGGACCGATATCTTTGTTTCCAACTACTACCTTCGCAAAAATACGCTGTATTCGAACAAGGGTGATTTGAACTTTCGTGACATCAGTGCGGCAACCCGAATGGATTCCATTGGGATGCACTTTGTTAGTTTTGGTGCGATTGCACTGGATTACGATTTGGAAGGACAATGGGATTTAATTATTGCCAACGGCCATGTGATTGGACCGTCCTCGCCCATCTATCGCTTGCCTTGCCAACTGGTACGAAACCTGGACGGAACGTTCATTGATATCTCGGAACATGCAGGTGAATTCTTCAAGGTTCAGTCCTTGGGAAGAGGCGTAGCGTCACTGGACTTTGATAACGACGGTGATACCGATATTTTGGTCACCCATAACGATCGAAACGTCGCTCTGTTAGACAACCGAACGCCACGAAAGCACCGTTTGATCGCTTTCGAAATCATGGATCCCAAACACGGCATGCTGGCGGGCGGACGAATTGAATTAGATTTTGGAAATCGAAAGACTTGCATTCCAATAGTCGCAGGGGGAAGTTACCTGTGCGAGAGCCAGAAAAAGTGGACGATCGGACTGGGACACGAAGACATTGTTCCGAAAATTGAAGTGTATTGGAACGATGGCCAAGTTGATAAGTGGCAAGACATTCAGGCCAATCAATTGACTCGACTTTCGCCCGGACGAAAAACGTCTTTGGCATTGCCTGGAGCGACTGGGCAATGAACGAGAAAAAGGATATTGGCAGGCAGGGTAATGCCAGGGACCGCATCTACCGAGCAAGCATCAAATGGTTTTCATTTCCGTGCGAACAAGTAGTCACCGTGCAGGGTTAAGTAATGAAATTTCAAACTTGGATGTTCTTAGGATTCGTCGTGCTTACCTTAAGTTTGATGGCAGCGTTAATGATTTGGCAACCTTCTGTCGCCCAGACCGCTGAAAACGCACTACTTGATGGCAACTACGCAGCAGCCAGAAAACACGCTGAAAAATCGCTGGGATGGGTCGCGATGCCTTACGTTCACCAAAAGGCGAGTAGGGTCTTGGCCGAAGCCTACCTGCTAGATAAGGCCGTCAGCCGCCCAGACGCGATCCCCCGCGCTCTACCTTTGCTGGGCTCCATTCCACCGGGTTCCGATCAGTACGCTCGCCGCTGTTTGCTATTGGCAAACTACTTTTTTTTCGAGTCCAACGATTTTCTCGCGGGCGAACAAGAAGCGATAAATGGACTGAGTGAATCGCGAACCGACCCTGAACTTAACCTCTGGATGATGCGAATGCTGACCGGCACCGAACGGTCATTTCAATGCGAACCGTATTTTCTGAACGCAATGCAGAGCAATGACCAAGAGCAACGCAAGCAAATCTTCTGCGCGTGGGTTTTAAGCCAATTCGACCAAAAAACGTTTAGTCAAAGCGTTGATCGTAGCTTAGGCATTCTGGGTCCCAAAGATTCAGCGAACGATGCAACCCGTCTAAATCGCTTGGTCTTTTTAAAGTTGAAACAAGCCAAATGCCCAACGTTCCACGCCGGCGTCGCCCATTGGTTTTTGCAACGCAAGCAAACGGGGATCGCGATGGAACACCTAAACGATGGATGCTTCGCATTCCAAGTCGCCCCCGAACCCTACTATCTATCGGTTTACCTCTTGGCACTGTGTCAAGCCAATAAGCCCCATCTAGCCAAGGAGAAATTGGACGACTTGGCAAAGCTGGAAGATTCTTATTTGCTCCATCGAACCAGCGGCATGGTGCATGTGGCTTTGGGTGAACTCGATCAAGCCAAAGACGCGTTCGAGAAGTCGATAGCGCAATGGTCAGGGGCCTCCGACTTGGAACTGGTTGAAGCATTCGCCAATCTGCCGAATCTAGAAGATCCTGAACTTGCCAAGAAGCGGTTATCCATCCTGAAAAACTGGAAGGTGTACCGTCGGGACGAGATCATCAAAGCCGCCAATTCTTTGCACAAACCAGCGTCACTGAATCTATTAACCGAAGTCTTTACTACGTTGGACCGCCCGGTCGAATTAGCGTTCTTGACCGAATTAAAGCAGCAATAGCCCTCGGGCATTCCCCTGCTGGCGAGCCCTGAAAGCCGTCCAGTCCTTATCATCGTGAAAACTGGCTCACGGTTGCCCCAACAGACCGCGAATGTAATCCTTGAAACCCAACATCGACGGCGGGGGATCTGGTCCCACGATGACAGGGCCTTGCCCTGGCGCAGGCCGCAGTCCGTGGCTACCTTTTACCAACGTGGGATCCAAGGGAATCACGTCCATTTTGTAACGCATGCCTGACAATTTTTGCAGCAGCCGTGCTGCGGCGCGGACTTTCGATGTCATAAACAATTCGCACGGATCGTAGCCGGGCTTTCGATGAATGTCGACCGTCGGCGCAAAGTCCGGAGCATACTTGTCGTCCAGCCAATAGTAGTATGCGAACCAAGCGTCCGCATCGGACAACGCAATCAATTCTCCGCTCCGCTGATGATCCAATTCTAGATCGCCAGGATGCACCACTTGATCGATGCCGTCCACGGCTTCAAGCAACCTCTTGACCTCTGAAACTAAGCTAGGATCATTGACATAAACATGGGCCAATTGGTGATCAACGACCGCAAATGCTTTGCTATCGATCGGCATCAACATTTCGCCATACGGCCCGTTTCGAACTTCCAATAAACCGGCTTGCCGAAGAATTCGATTGATCATCACCGGCTTACTAACCGGCACCAAGCCATATTCCGACAACGCGACCACTTGAGCACCAATTTCGGCGGCGGCATCAATAATGTATCCGGCACATTGATCCACTTCGGCCACTCGCTTGGGGTCATGTGCCGTCAGTCGTTGAAAGTCGTAATCCAAGTGTGGCAGGTAGGCCATAGTCAACCTGGGTCGATTCTTTCGCATCACCAACGCGGTGGCCCGAGCAATCCATTTGGAACTGGGTAGCCCCGCTTTGGGTCCCCAGAAACTAAAGAAAGGGAACGCACCTAAGCCGGCTTCCAATTGGCACTGAGTCTGATCCAGAATCCCAAACGCTTTGGAACCATCGCAGCCATAGTGCGGCTTGGGCGTGGCAAACCACCGAACAGGCGCGCCTTGATTGAACCACCAAAACATTTTCGCAGTTTCGTAGCCCTGGTAAAGCTTCTCACCTTGGATCAAGTGATTCGACTGTTGCCAAAAGCGAATTTCGCCCGTGTCCCGAAAGTACCAACCGTTGCCAACCACCCCGTGGTCTCGCGGCGTCAATCCCGTCAGCATCGTGGCTTGTGACGTACAAGTCACTGCGGGGTAGGGACTGGTCCAAGGCTGCGGCGTTGCAATGGCCGACAATCTAGGAGCATACTTCATCAAGTCGGGCGTTAAGCCAACCACGTTGATAATGCAAACTTTGGACATAGCCAAATCGAACCCCTCCCTAAGTTGTCTCTATGCCTGCGCGGCGTATTTGAATGCCCGCAGAGACCTTCTTACTTTCACAAATCCCGGCAAACAATCGATGGTCAACGCAAAGTTCGGACGTCGCCTTCCAATACTGCCTTCCAATACTGCCTTCCAATACTGCATTCCAATACTGCATTCCAATACTGCATTCCTGGAGCCGTCGCCCACCTACTGAGTCACGCTTAGGTCCAGCGAATTCACCGAAGCAACCGCCGACAAAGCACTAATTGCATCCACTTCCACCCGAGCGTTGCCCAATTGAGTCGCCTTCAGGCGAACAACCAAAGGAATCGTTTCGCCGCTTCGAATTTCCTGGATCGGCGTCACCAAATGCCGAAGTCCATCAGGTGAAGAGGTCACTCCCGATTGTGATCCTACTAATCCCAGCAGAACAATTCCAGGCGGCGTTTGCAAGCCGATGCGCACGTTCTGGTCAGAAGTGGTCCGTTGATTCGTGACCGAGATCTCGACATCGAACACTTCTTCACGGCGAACTACTGGCGAAACCGCTTTGATCTGAACCCCCAATTGTCCCAAGACAGCGGGATCCACACCACCGGTCGTGCCCGGCTGACTGCCTGGCACACCTGCACCGGTTCCAGGAATACCAATGGGTCCTTGCGGGTTAGTCCCAGGCGTGGCGATCGTGCCGTCGCGTCCTACAATTCGAATCGGTATTTCCTTCAGATCGGTCACTCCTTGATCTGTCACGACCTGGAATCTGGCGAACCCGTTTCCGTCAATCGAGATCGTTCGATATTCAATCGTAAAGTCTCCGATCGAATTGGGTTCAATTCGGTCCATTTTCATCATCACCAGGCCGTTGTCTTCGGCCGCCTGCGGAAGACTCTGAATCGGTTGCAGCGAGGCTGAAGATTCCGAGCGAACCACAACGCCTGTCAGCGTTACGTTTCCTGTATTGGTCACCCTTGCAGTGACCCGATGTTCCTGGTCAATCATCGAGCTGGATTCCGAGTACAACTGCATTGACAAACTAGGTTCACTGACATTTTTGGCACTGATGCAACGGCGAATCGAAGCGGTATGCCCCCCCTCGGCTTGCACATCGATCTGGAAGCAATGTGTTCCCTCGTCACGGACTCGGAACACAAGGTCCAATGACTTGCTTTCCCCAAAAGGCAATGGTGTCTGCATCGGACCAAAGGTGATTGCACCTCCACCGGTCTTACCAACCACTTCCAAACCACTACCGTAGCGTACAACCGCCGTAATGCCTTTCAAATCTTCTTCGCACTGGTTGACAAACGTCAAATTGAAAGTCGAATTTTCGCCGACCCGACCCTGTCGATCGCCTTCAATTTTGACGGCCAAACACGGTGCAACTACTTGAGTTTCAGCACACGCCCGAGTCTTCAACTGATCCACTTGACTGGCGGCATCAAAACACAATCGAGCGGTTCCGACGTTGCGGTCGGATTTGAACTGAATATCAATGATATTTGGAGCCGAGCCGGGCTGTACATCGCCCAACGCCCAAACCAATCGGTCACCATACTCGGTTGGCTTTGGCGTGCTGCTGACAAAGGTTAAACCATCGGGAAGACCTTCCAGGGTTACCGTAGATTCACGAGCTATTTGATCGCCAGGATTGGAAATTTCCAAGCGGTAACTAAAGGGTGTAGCGATCGCAACCACGCGTGGACCAATGGTGCGGATCGTCAACGCTGCGGCAACCCAGCGAACGCTGGTTACTGCACTTTCGATCACTTCGTAGCCGGCCGAGTTGTTCGTTGGGCGAATAATGTCAACTCGAATAAACGTAGTGCCCGGGCCGGTCTGATCTGTCGGCTGTTGAATTTCAATCGCGGCATTGCCATCGGGGCCAGTCAACACCTCGGCGGTCTGAGTCCCCTTGGGTAAAAACTCCGCAGCAGCACCACCTGCGATTTCGTAGCGGACCTTCCAATTGTCGACCCCTAGTCCATCCGCCGTCTGACGTATGTTTGTAGTCAACGGATACTTGGCACCTGCGGTAGCGGTCACTGGCGTGGGAATGGACCAAAGAGCATCCACCCATTGAATTTCGGTTGTTCGTAATCGCTTGTCCCAAGCCTCAGCCTTAGGGGCAACGGCGGTAATGTAACTGTTGCCTGCCGAAGCTGAAGAGACGCTGACCCAAGCCTGGCCTTTTTCAATCACAACGTCGTCCACGGGCGTTGGGGTGCCTCGATCTATCGTCTCTTTTTGTAGCGATGTCATCATCGTCAAAAAATCACCCGATGTTTTTCGAGTGGACGCTTTAAGCATTTTTACGACTGAACTGGTGTGCCGACTACTGTAATCAATCATCTGCCCCACGCTGTCTTGGGACAGCATAAATTCCAGCGGCTGGTGTGGCACAAAGTAACCATCACCGCCACAAATCCCAGCCAAAACCAGGACCTCGCTGCCAACGGGCGCGACGATCTTGCTGGGCGTCATCAGCAGTTCGCCGCGCTGGCCGCGTTGCAACAATTTGCTCGGGTTGGAAGCAGGTACACCTAATTCACGAGCCTTCTTACGCAGTTCAAGACAGCTTCCAATGGCACCCTGATATTCACAAGGCGGTGCGGCCACGTTTTGAAAAACCACAGGGACATTGAGTATCGGTTGAATGTTCTGCTGCGGCATTGCCAAATTTTGCTGGGGTGCTAAGTATTGCGGCCCGGAAATCCCGTTAGCAAACAGATTGTTGCCGGTCAAATTATTGGCCGCATTCGCATTGGGATCCACCATGGGATCCAGGATGGGAAATCCCACGGGCGTTGGTACCGCGTTTCGGTTTTGACCAAGATTCCCAAGACGGTCCAGACAACTGGCAGGTCGAGGGACTGCCAGCGTTGTCGAGTTTGGCGCAGGCAGAAAGATTCGTGATCCGTACGGATCAATTCTAGGCAACTTCACTTGGCTGCACGCCGAGAGAAGAATGAACAACAGTCCAAACGCATAGACACGTCCGAAGGCAATTTTCGGTGGTTGGATTGTCATTGTACCTCCTTATACTCAAAGCAAACGGTCAGCCAACAGGTTCAGCTGGCATTTTTTAACCAAGCTTAAAACGGTGGTCCTGCAAATATGCTGGCAGCCAAGACTCCCAAAATCGGTGGGCTTATGTCCTTGCAGATACTTCCCAATCTGCCAGAGAGCCACATGCAACACAAAGCACTCAAACCACCCAGTCGATAAAATCTTGGATTCATTTGTCAAGCCAGAATTGTCGACGGATTGACGCCTCTGGAATGCTTGCAAACGTAGCACGAAAATAAGAATTCGAGAGAATTTGGCTAAAATAGCCTGTTTAAATGATCAAATACGCTCCCAAGACAACGGTCATGACGATTACGCAATCTCGCAAATCGACGCAAACCGCGCAAACGCCCTCAATATCCAGAACGCCAGCTGCGCAAACTTTGCGGACTACAACTTTCACCATTTGGATAACAACGGTTGAAACACGTAAAACGACTCTAGTGGTTGTGCCTGTTAGTCCGAATACACTTTCAGGCGGCTTGCGAACCAACGCCAGACATGTAAGCACGCTGGCCTGCTGTTAGTTGAACTTCATCCACAACTCCGTCATTTTGCTCGCAACGATACCAGAGCAGATTTTAGACAGCTTCCTTCGAGGGTTCGGTAATGAAACGATCTTTGTTTCTAAGCTTTGTATTTTTGACTGCGGCAGGGTCATTCGCCCAAGCTCAAACTCCTCGCCGTGCCACACCCGCTGGCTTCCCGAACAATTCACAGGCGGTACGATACACACCGACACGGGCCGCAAGCTACCAAGACGATGACTTTGTGTTGGACTCAAGTGGGGTGGATCTCTCTGATGCAGAAGACCCGGCTGAAGAGACTTCACGTCGGGTATCCCAACAACTGCAGAACTATCAGGCGCAGGCCCAGCAACAAATGCAGCCGCCTACCCCTCCGATGCAAAACCAGATGCAGCGGGAAATGCCGCCCTCGCAATCCTATCCCCAGACCATGGTTTCGCTGCAAGGTGCTTACCCGAAAAGCCAGAGCGAATACTGTAGCGACTGTGGGCAACCCAACGGCAGTTGTGGATGCGGTGGCCATGATTTGGGCGGTCAGCATGGTGGAACCAATCGCAACCAGGCTTCACCTGGGTACCGTATGAACGGGGCTCAAAATGACCAGTTCATCCAAGATGGACGCGACGCGGGTGACGCCGGTTGCGATACCAGCGGATTGTACGATGACTTTGGCAACGAAGAACAGCACAATGGACGAGACAAAAGCGGCCGCATCCGCATCGGTGGAGTCCGAGGTCAGAGCATGAACACCGTCGTTGGGGGCGGCTGGTTATCGCTTCGTCGAGACGGGGCCGATTTCCGCACGCTCAGCTACGAACAAGCGATGCCAGATAATCGGATGTTAGTGGGTGACGCCGACATAGCTTCTCAAAACGGTTTGGAAGTCTTCATTGCACGACAATCCGATCAGGGCACTGGTTGGGAAGCTCGGTACTGGGGCTTAGAACAATCCGATGGCACTTCGATGCTGGGCTACATGCCGCAAACTTCGCTACTAGGTTTGAACACCGTAACGATCGCACCTTGGGGCACCATCGGTGGTTTGTACAACATGGCAGATCGCCATGATCTTATCCGAACCAGTGAATTACATAACATTGAATTCAACCTGTTGAATTACGCCAGTTCCTGCGGGCCACGCAATTTCATTTTCCGAAGAATTGCCGGTCTACGGGTCATTCGCTTTAGTGACGACATGAACTACTCGGCGTTCTCCTCGACTAATTTCGGTGCAGGTTTCAGCGACGTCAATTACAACATCAACACCACGAACACTTTTGTTGGTGCCCAGTTGGGCGGACAAGGCGAGTACTGTTTCACCGATCGCATACGACTTGGTTTGGGATCAAAAGTTGGAGTTGGCGGGAATTCAATGGATGTGAATCAGCGCATTCAAACCAGTTCTAGTGCCTACGGTATTCAAGCATCAGGTGCCGACTTCAATTGTATGCACAGTGACACGGATCTAGCGATGTTTGGTGAGATGGAAGCCAAGGCCTATTATCACTTAACCGATAGCTTCCGAATCAGCGTCGGTTATCGCCTGTTTGGCCTTGCGGGAGTGGCCACCGCCGAAGATCAGATCCCTTACGACTACACAGATGTCACCGACATCCATTCAATCAAACGCGATGGTAGCGTTATCTTTCAAGGCTTGACCTTGGGTGCGGAATATTGTTTCTAGACAACTCCGGTTTCAAAACGCAGGCCACCTCGACGGTAGCCTTGACGCTAGAAATGTACCAAGGCCGCATCCACAAGATGCGGCCTTTTTTTGTTTTGCCGTGACAGTGACCTCTTTTTCCAAAATCCCCATGAACCCATCAAAATTCAAGGCCAAAATTCAAGTGCCAAAAATTCAAGTGCCAGGCATTCAAGTGCCAGGTGTGCGTTGGCAATTGTGAACCACGACAGACACGAAAGGTCTCCCCAGTCTTATTCTCGCGTCTTTCGCGGTTGAATCCCCAGCATTTGACCCACGACCGCCAGCGGCGACCTTATTGCCCGCATTAGCGAACGATTCGTTGCAATCCGAGTAACCCGACCGTAACGACCTTTCGTTCAAATCGCGCTAATATCGCAGAAAGCCCCGCTGCCGCCCAATTGCATCCAGCGTGCGACTTGATCTGTCCGGGAACATTGTTAAAGTTGGACGATAGGGGTTCGGTGTTTTCGTTCGTAATTTCAAGCGATCGATTGAAGGAAGGGCTTCCCGACAGGTCTGCGGAACGGTTTGAGTTGGTTAGAAGATCCTGTGCGAATAGCAAGCTACAGACCATCGCCCTGAATCCGCAGGAACATTCTGCGAATTCGGAAGTCACCGGACACCTTCCTGCCCATGTGCTGTTTTGCATCCACTTTAAGAAGTATCAATACTGATGAATGACATAACAATTTTGGTGGTAGAAGACGATGCAGCCATTCGCATGGGTGTGGTTGATACCCTAAAAGCTGAAGGCTACCGAGTGATCGTGGCAGAGGAAGGCTATTCTGGTCAACGGATCGCACTTGAAGAAACGTACGATTTGATGCTATTGGACCTCATGTTGCCAGGCATTGATGGATTACAAATCTTGGAAAGTGTCCGAGGCGTGAAACCGGAAGTCCCGATCATTCTGGCGACCGCTCGCGGGGACGAAAGTGAACGAATTCGTGGGCTTGAAGCAGGTGCCGATGACTACGTCGTCAAGCCTTACAGCGTGAAGGAATTGGTCGCCCGCATTCAAGCGGTTTTGCGTCGTTGCGGCGGTGCGCCGGAAAACGAACTGTTGACCATCAACGGCGGAGTGATCGATTTCTCTCGCCGGGAAATCAGTTACCCCGACGGCACGAGTGCTTCGCTTTCGGAGCGTGAAGGTCAACTACTTTACTATCTTAATCGGCACCGTGATCGCGCGGTTGCACGAGGAGAACTGTTAGCCAAGGTTTGGGGAATTGATCCCACCGGTGTGAACACTCGAGCCATCGATATGCTGGTCGCACGCTTGCGAGAGAAATTGGGCGACAATTGCCAAACACCCCAGTTTCTGTTGACGGTTCGCGGCAAGGGCTACATGTTATCCCGTCCCAATTCGCTAGAACCCAACGTCCCCCCATCGGCCACTGCTTCGACTGAAGATCAAGCCGGATCAAGCGACGACGGTGAGCAATCGGCATAGCAGATTCACCCCAATACCAACGGGCATCCGTCGCGTAAGTAACAACATCCGGCAATGGTTTCAAGCAGCGTATTGTGACGATCGGAAAACGACCGAGGCAGTGGATCTTAGGAGGCCGGGTAGGAATCACCCACGCAAAGCACAAACATTGTCCCGTTGAAGAGGACCTAATTGGCAGGACTAAAGAACCGACGATGATCAAAAATTGGCGAATCTGGCTAACCTATACGGCATTGGTGTCGCTGATCATCGTCGCAATGAGCTTCATTTCCCGCACCACTTTGGTCTTGGAAGACTCGCGCCAAGCGACTCAGTTAAACGCGTTGAAGACTCGCTTGCAAGCGGATAATCAGAAGCAAGTATCCTCGGCAGCTCGACGAGTCGATCGCTACCTGGCCGGATTAGTCGCTATTGAATCCTTGCGTTCACCCTGGGACTATATCGAAGCCCCAGACTTATCTGAAGTCGGATCCGATACTTCAACGACTACTAACTGGGTGGAAAATGCTTATGCCCAATTCTATTTCCAATTAAGCCAACAGGGACGACTTCGAGTCCTGTCCAAAGATCCAAATCTATCACTAGAGAACTTCGATCGTTTGATCAAAGCATTCAAATGGCAGCGACAATTGCCAGGCCTTTTGGATGCGACCACGGTTGGCTGGGCGGCGGACCCTACTGAGATTTATCGCGTCAATTGGTTGATCAACCAACGCAAAGGACCGGGCGATGCAACCCAGTTCAGCACCGATATTCTACTGCCTGATGGCGATTTCCAACCCATCCCTGCGGTAATCGACGCTTCGAACCCAGGCGACTCTCCTCAAGTAAACGACGATCTTAGCAAAAACAACACGGACCCCAATCGTTTGATTGGACAGGATTTACCAACCCAGTCACCCAATCAAGCACCACAAGCGGATCCCTCTTCGGACGAAAGTTCGACCGCCGCGCCCACTAATTCGACAACGACCAAACCCTTAGCATTTTTGCGATTGAATGCGATATCGGTTGGCCCCATTTATCCGGTATGGCTTTCGGGCGAATTGTTTTTCGTCCGACAAGTCTCGGTCGATGGTGACGCCTATCTGCAAGGCTGCTGGCTGAACTGGAACCGCTTAAAAAATCGACTCTCCCGCGAAATCCGTTTAGACTTGCCGGCTCAAACGCAAATCGTGCCCGTTGAGACATTGCCCAAATCGATTGATGAAGTTGGTTATGCAAACTGGGCTCCGTTGCACATTATTCCGCCGCCGATCACAATCCCTGTGAAAGATTTTCCTAGTGACGGAGGCTGGTTGATCTTGATCTTTGGCTGGGTGTTCTTGACCGTTGCCTGCGTCGCAGTGGGCATGTTGGTGCATGCGGTTTTGAAGTTAAGCGAACGCCGCGAATCTTTTGTATCCGCGGTGACTCATGAATTGCGAACTCCCTTGACTACGTTTCGACTGTACGCGGATCTATTGGCCAAGAGTCCTGAACCTGAGAAAACGGCAATCTATGCCAAGACTTTGCAGACCGAATCCGAGCGATTGTCACATTTGATCGAGAACGTGCTTTGCTATTCTCGTATGGAAAAACGCGGCATCACGTCACATCACCGCGTGACCTCGATTGGGACTCTGGTGGATTCAATCGTGCCGCGGCTAGAAGACCACTGCTTTCGCGCAGATATGATTTTGGATTTCGCAGATGCAACGCCTCAGGTCCGGCGTTTGGATCTGTTGACCGACCCGTCGGCGGTTGAACGGATTTTGTTCAACTTGGTCGACAACGCGTGCAAGTACGGTAAGACGGATAGCGAACGAGTGATTGAACTGAAAATTGTTCGTCAAGACAAACGTCTACAGTTTGATGTTCGTGACCACGGACCAGGAATGTCTGTCAGTCAGAAGCGGAAGATGTTTCAAGCCTACAACCACGGTCAAATATCGGCGGGTTCGCCCAACACAACCATTGGCTTGGGATTGAACATTTGCTACAACTTGGCCAAGGCGCTTGGCGGCCAACTTACTTTTCATGACCAATCACCCGGCTGCATGTTTCGCTTGGAAATTCCCGTCGACGCCACTTAATTCCGCCACCAATTAATTCCACGACCAATTAATTCCGCGACCAATTAATACCGCGACCTTGGCACATGCTGCTTGCATCGGGTCACCAAGAAGCAAACTGTTGTGATGATCACCAAGCAAAAGGTTAGATCCATCAAGTAAGTACCTGACCAGCTTCTCCCCCGCGATTGTCAAAGTTTGACCAACTGGGTGCACAGATTGCAGCGGCGCAGAGCGTCCACCCGGATCGTCTTCACGGTTGGCACGGGACTTCTTTTTCCGATTTTGGCTACTATTGCCTAGATGTTTAGCGAAATCTGAGAACTTCTAAGTTCTAGCCCTAGTGCAAATCTACTTCGGACTTAAAATGCCCTCAGCAACCAGCTTGCCGCTGCTTTGGGTGCCGCAATCCTGGTCCTGACAACAGTGGAACGGCCAAGTCTGCATTGGAATCGGAAATGTTGAACACACTGTACCTGCCGGAACTGCGCGAGATGCTACAGCATCAAGACGCCGAAGGTCTGCGTGTATTCTGTGAGACATTGCATCCGTCCCGGACCGCCGACTTTATGGCTGGGTTGACTTCGTCTGAACAATGGCGAGTGATCCAACCGGCGGAACTGGATACTCGCACTCTGATCTTTTCGTTTCTGGATTGGGACCAGCAGATCCAAATCGTCAGTGAAGAAGACTTGGGCGAAGTTGCGTTGGTGATTGCCGACTTACCCTCGGATGATCGCGTTGACTTGTTGAACGATGTTGATCCTGCGATCGTCAAGCGTCTGCTGGATCTATTGCCGGTTGAAGAACGTCGCGACATTATGCGACTAAGCCAATACCCTGAGGGGACCGCTGGTGCGGTCATGACGACCGATGTCGTGCGTCTAAAAATAGATGGAACCGTGCGTTCGGCGTTGGATGAATTGGCCGACCAAGCTAATGACTCGGAAATGGTGTATTACCTGTTCGTGGTCGACGAGGGGAACTTTTTACGTGGAGTCGTTTCGGCGCGTGAATTAGTCTCTGCGATGCGACATCCAGACCAATTGCTAAGCGAGATCATGAAGACCGATCTGATCGCCGCAAGAGTGATGGACGATCAAGAGAAAGTTGCCGAATTGGTTGCCAGAATCGACCTGTTGGCAATTCCCATTGTTGACGATCGCGGCCGTCTGTTAGGCATCGTAACGCACGACGATATCATTGACGTCGTGTTAGAAGAAGCCACCGAAGACGCCCAACAAATGGCAGCCGTTCAACCGCTGGAAGATTCCTACATGCGGACCAGCGTCTTCGAACTGTCTTGGAAACGCGGCGTCTGGTTAGCGATCTTGTTTCTGTGTTCGTTGTTTACTGCGGTTGCGTTGCAACAGTTCCAAGGCGAAGTCCTACCTTGGATGATCGCGTTCATTCCGCTGGTGATCAGTTCTGGCGGTAATTCAGGAAGCCAATCGGCAACCTTGATCATTACAGCGATGTCGCGCGGTGACGTTTCATTGAAAGACTGGAAGAAAGTAGTCGCTCGCGAAATTAATATGGGCCTCTTATTGGGTGGCGCCTTGGCTTTGATGGGACTGGCGACCATGTACATGTTCCCCACGGTCTTAGCCGAAGGAAGCTTTGCCAAATTCGTCGTACCGCTTACGTTATTCTTAATTGTGATGGCGGGCACCTTAACCGGTTCGGTCTTGCCATTGGTCTTCAACAAAATTGGCTGGGATCCGGCCATTATGAGTAATCCGCTAGTTGCCGGCATTATGGACGTGCTGGGAATCGTAATCTACGTCAAAGTCGCCACGCTAATTCTGACTTAACGGTCGCAGGAACAACCGCAAAAAACACCGTATTGGGTTGCGATCATTCCGCAGGTTCATTCATTTCACATTGCCCCAGACAGACAATCGCCAGGACCCACCCGGCAGGTTGACGAATCTTGCGACGCACTACGGTCAACCGCTACGCAAGGTTATGATTTTTCGGCTAAGATGTAACGTAGCCCAGGGATGCATTTCAGTCCCAAATGCATACCTTTTTACGAATCATCAATTCTCTCGATGGCGATCGCTGGCTTATGTTGTTAGACCGCATGAAATATTTGTCGATGGTGGATGAACCAGGCATTCGAGTCGAGGCGGCCCCGGAAGTCACTCAACAAGTGATCACCTACGCAATCTCCGTTTGGGCAGAGATGGAATTGGAACCTCGCCAGATTGATACAGAAGACGTTGTCGCAATTTTCCGACACGCCGAACGTCTGTTTTTTCATGTCCGAGTCTTCAAGGAGGGGCGGGCCGAGACTTTTGTGATCGTTTCGGTGATACCTAGCAACCTTCCTGACGGTCACATTTTGATCGACCTGGCCGCCGAACACGTGCTACCCACTTTTGAGTGCCCGGGGTGCGATTATCTGGGACCCGCAAGCGCCGAACTGCTTGAAACTCAAATCCCAAAACTGGAAGCAGACGGTCCTACTCCGTTTGCCATTCTTTCTCGAGGCGAAGGCACCTTCCTGCAGACCTATCACACCGAAGATGGTTATCTTTTGGAGTATCAATTAGTGAACACCGCGTGTCACTACGAAACCCAAGAACTTCTGGACGCCGCCCAAGTTGTCCAAGCCATGATCTCGTATTTCCACAACGACAATCGCTGGGTGAAAATGTTTGAATGGCAGAAAATGGACCTCGATCATTAAGCCACCTCTATTGTAGGTATGGACATTATTGCGAATCGGTCCGCGCCAGAACTAAGGCAGTGGGGCGTGCTACTTTTTTCTCTGACTTGGTGCCTCTGTCAGAGACTGACCGGACCAAGGGTGCTTCTGACAAAACGACTAAGGCCTGAAAATAGGGACGGTTTACGCCAAGCTTGACTATTGATCGTACCGGTGATGAGGTTTTTCATCAGCGTTGCGTCGAAGCGGTACAGGTAACCCAGTTTCACTCGGGGCACTTTCAAGCAGATCCATCAAACCGTCTTTTTGGGCCGAAGTTTTCCCGACCAAACGATTGTGTTAAATTGACTGGCGATGGCCTGCCAACTGACTGGAAAAAAATTCACCCGCTGGCTTTATGCGTCGTAATGTCGTGGTAGACTTTCAGCACGCACTAGGTGGTCAAGAATCCAGGTGGCCAAGAATCAAGGCGGTCAATAATCCAGGTGGACGGAATTCAAGTTTAGGCTGCCGTTGACGTGGCTACTTTGACGTACCGCGACATGGTTCGATGTTGACCCACTAGTGAAGTCCCACCTCAGACATTTTGATTTAAGACATTTTGATTTAAGACATTTTGATTTAAGACATTCCCACCGACTCCTTCGGGTCCTGCATAGGTTATCGATATTTATGGTAAAGCCTTACTCCTGCATGTTGGTGTTGCTTGCGATTTGCATGGTCAATTTTCAACCATCATTCCTTGTTGGAAACGATTCCCAAGCCACCCATCGTGACAAAACGGACCCGTCGTCAGGGCATGCCATTGTTCCGGGGTTCGAACGCTTTGCCGAAGTAGAATCGATTACCGATCAGCAGCGTGGCATGCTGCTTTTGAATGAACTTAATTGTGGTTCTTGCCATAAGTCGGAATTACCCTGGTCAATCGCACCCAAACAAGCACCGATCTTGACCGAAGTGGGCGGCAGAATTTTGCCTGAACATTTTGAAGCGTTCTTGCTGGCTCCTCATTCCGTCAAACCAGGTACTTTGATGCCCGACGTTCTGGCGGGTATGTCGGAGCCCAACCGCTCGCAAGTTGCTAGTTCCATCGCACACTTTTTGGCGTCCACTGGTGAAGCTGTCCGGCAATCGACCAAAGTATCGATGGTCTCGGACGGCAAGCAACTTTTCCACTCGATTGGCTGTGTCGCATGCCATAATCCTCAGGAATCGGATGTTCAAATCGCAACATCGATCCCGCTGGGAAATTTGGCCACCAAGTACACTTTACCGGGTCTAACGGAATTTTTGCAAAACCCACATCAGATTCGTCCGTCGGGTCGGATGCCGCAGTTTGTATTCGTAAACCAAGAGGCCCAAAGTATTGCGGCCTACTTATTGCGTGATGCCGTGATCGATTCCAAAATCAAATTTGCCTACTACGAAGGCAGTTGGGAATCGCTTCCAGATTTCTCTCAACTTCAACCCAAATCAACAGGAATTGCAGCCGGTTTCGAGCTAGGGGTCGGGCCTCGGGATAACGAATTTGGCATTGTGTTTACGGGATACTGGACGGTCACAAAAGCGGACGATTATCGCTTTAGAATTACGTCCGACGACGGTTCGCGTTTACTGATTGACGGCAAAGAAGTGGTCACCCACGACGGAATTCATCCAGCCACCTCCAAGGAAGGACACGTTGGACTAAGCCCCGGGGTGCATCGAGTGGAAGTACAGTTTTTTGAGGGTGGCGGCGGTGAGGAATTGTCACTCGAAGTGACGGGCGGGGGGATGCGGCAAGTCAGTTTGGATTCGCTCCTACGGGCCGATGAAGCCGAAGCGAAAAAGTCCTCCAATGCGTTTGAATTAGATTTGAAGTTGGCATCCCAAGGGAAGCAGTATTTCCAATCAGTCGGTTGCGCTTCGTGCCATCAACTGGAATTGGATTCTCAACTTTTGGTGTCCACTTCGGTATCCGCTGCCAAACCGTTGAAGGCAGTCGCCCCTGAAAAGGGCTGCTTGGCTAAGGTCTATTCTGACAGCAAATCGCCAAAATTTGAACTCAGTGATTTCCAAATCAAGTGCATTGCCGCTGCGATTTCATCATTGAACCAACCCGCGCAGGTCCCAACCACTTTGGCTAAATCTGACGACATCAAGGTCCACGAGAAGTTGCTGACTTTGAATTGTTATTCATGCCACAATCGGGAGTACGGCGACGATATTCTTTACGGTGGCGTTGTTGATCTGTCGGGTTTATCAGACGAAGTATTTGGACGCGAAAAATGGTTCACCAGTAATCAACAAGAGATGGGTGATGAAGGCCAACACCCGCCGTCGCTAAAATCTGTCGGATCCAAACTCAAGACCCCGTGGTTAAACCACGTGCTATCCAACGGTGCAAAGGATCGTCCGTATATGTTGACTCGGATGCCAAAATTTGGTGACGACAACTTGGTCGATTTGGCCAAGGAATTGATCGGTGCTGATCGCTTGGAGAACGTAGTTACCGTTCAGCCGATCGAAGATGAAAAGACCACCAAGGCCCACGGTCGCTTCTTTGCCGGCGAGGAAGCCTTGTCATGCATCAAGTGCCATACCTTCGGTCAATATAGCGCGTCCGGAATCCAAGCGATTTCATTAACTACAATGAACAAGCGATTGAACAAGGATTGGTTCCAAGCGTATATGCTTCGTCCATCCACTTTCCGCCGCGGTACTCGGATGCCCGAATCGTGGCCTAGTGGTAAATCGTTCTATCCAGAAATATTGGAAGGGAACGCAAATTTGCAGATCGACGCCATTTGGCAATTCCTTTCTGACGGTGAAGATGCCGCCAAACCTAAGGGACTGGTCAAGTCGCAGATGGAGCTTCAAGCGGTGAAGTCACCCAAAATGTATCGCAATTTTATCCAGGGTGCGGGTCCCCGTGCCATTGGCGTAGGCTATCCCGAAGGTGTCAACCTTGCCTTCGACGCTCAACTAGGCCGTATGGCCTTGATTTGGCAAGAAAATTTTATTGATGCATCGCTGCACTGGAACGGACGCGGCCAAGGTTTCCAACCGCCGCTCGGTGAAAACGTCCTCAGTTTCCCCGAATCGATGGCCATGTCCAATTCAGGCACCCTGGCCCAGAAGTCGGCAAAAGATGCATGGCCCCAAAATGCGATCAACAAGAATGACTACCGCTTCATGGGGTATGTCTTTGACGGCCAGCGCCGTCCGACGTTTCAATATCAAGTCGGCCAGGTGGAAGTCTTGGATCAACCCATTCCTGTTGCGACTGATGGGCGAATCGGATTGAAGCGGCAATTCACGCTTTCAGCGAACGCAAAAACGGTACTTTTCATTCGTGCGGCCGTTGGGAAATCGATTGTCCACGATGCGAACACCGCAACCATTGATGGCCAACTGAAACTATCCTTCACAGGGCCTGCCACTCTCAATGTGCAGGACTGCAGCGAAGGACGACAGTTAATTGTCACCGTAGAAGTAGCCGCCTCTGACACCGAAGTGACAATGACTTACGATTGGTAATCCAGAATTTTCCTAACAAACTGCGAGTGCTAAATTGGCAGGTGACCGTCCCAAGCTACATCATTCGTTTCAATTGGATCTGGCATCTTTAAACATGCAGTGCCTGGCCACTTCTTCATTTGCCCTAGGGTTTGACGACATGAAAACTACCCACCTTCGTTTGCGAACGGATCACAAATTGACGCTTAACCTCTTTGCTAAGTACTGCGTTTTGGGCCTACTTGGTTTTGCGATCGCACTCGTGGCTAGCCAACGGACGACGTTGGCGCAGAAACCGACCGTCGCCAAAGATGGTTCGATCGGCGATGAATATTATCGCATCCGAACGATTCCGACACCCAGCGACGTGGTCTTCGAAGTCGGTGCGATGGAATTCTTTCCTGACGGGCGTCTTGCCGCATCGTCTCGCCGCGGTGATGTCTATGTGTTCACCGACCCACTCAACCCAGATCCAAGTAGAATTACATCCAAACTGTTTATGGACGGTCTGCACGAGGTCCTGGGTTTGTCTTTTCGCGATGGATCAATGTATGCCACGCAACGTGGTGAGGTTACTCGATTGGAAGATTTGGACGGTGATGGCTTGGCCGATGTTTGCCAAACCGTTAGCGATGGGTGGGGTATCGATGGCGACTATCATGAATACGCATTCGGGTCAAAATTCGATAAGAACGGTGACCTTTGGGTAACCCTGTGCCTAACTGGTTCGTTCAACAGCAACAGCCTATTTCGTGGCTGGTGTTTGCGAATCTCGCCGGATGGAACCGTGACTCCGACGTGCAGCGGCATTCGGTCACCCGGCGGTATGGGAATCAATGTCGATGGCGAAATGTTTTACACGGATAATCAAGGACCTTGGAATGGAACTTGTGGATTGAAATGGTTACGTCCAGGTTCGTTTCAGGGTCATCCCGGCGGCAATAAATGGTACAAAGAAGCCAACGCTTTGGGACCTCGGCCGAAAGATCCAATTAGCGGTTCACGAATTATGGCACAATCGGAACTGATTCCCGAATTGGAACCCACCGCAGTCCTGTTTCCGTATGGCAAGATGGGTCAATCCGCAAGTGGCATCGTATGTGACACATCGGCTGGAAAATTCGGTCCATTTGAAAATCAGATGTTTGTGGGCGACCAAACCTTTAGTTGGGTCATGCGAGTTGATTTGCAAAAAGTGAATGGGCATTACCAGGGTGCTTGTTTTCCGTTTGCTGAAGGTTTCGGCTCGGGCAATCTTGCATTACATCAAGCTGCTAATGGGATGATGTTTGTGGGCGGAACCAATCGAGGCTGGGGGTCGCGCGGATCCAAACCTTTTGCGTTGGAAAGACTGGAATGGACCGGCAAGATGCCTTTTGAGGTCTTGAACATGAAAGCGACTGCCGACGGTTTCGATCTTCGGTTCACCGAACCAGTAGACATTAAAACCGCTGAAGACCTGAAGTCCTATTCGATGCCAACTTATACTTATATCTATCAAGAGAGTTACGGTAGCCCCGAGGTCGATCAAGTCGAGACCAAGATTACAGGTGCAGAAGTATCCAAAGATGGCCGCCTAGTGCATTTGACCGTCGACAAAATGCACGTGGGACATGTTCACGAATTGCATCTTGATGGCGTTCGTTCCAAGGATGGAAAGCCACTTCGAAATGCGGTTGGATATTACACACTGAACTTCATTCCGCAGTAACGCTTGCCAAATCGCGCTGCCCTGTGATCAATCGCCCCTATCTTGGGCGTGTTTGCGTCTGATATGAAAGTCACAGGGCGAGCGGCAGCAATCAAGAGTAGTCTGCGATTGGAACAGAGCCCCCAAAGCACCGGCAGGTCTCACTGACTGGCAGGTCTCACCCACCGGCAGGTCTCACTGACTGGCAGGTCTCACCGACTGGCAGGTCTCACCGACTGGCAGGTCTCACTGACTGGAGACGCACTCGTAACGGACTCCTCGCTCCACCGCCTGCCTTCGCTGGACAATAAGAACTTTGGTGTACAATTCGAACCACTCCCGCTAGAACGAACATTGTACCCGAAGGATTCCCCATACTGCATCCACTATCTCTGAACTGCAAACCCGCGATTGCTGGACTTCATGCGACGGTCGCAAGTGCTGGAATCCTGTTTGCGACATTGCTTCTCTTATCAATTTCTCTCACTCGGGTCGCTAGTGCAACTGCCATCCAAAGCGATTCCCTTTCGATTGTACCTGCCCCCAGACAGGCCAAGATCACCAGCGATTGCAAGGGCTACGTCTTTGATTCCTTTTCCAAGATGACCGAAATCCAGGTCTTCCATTCCAGGTCTTCCATTCCAGGTCTTCCATTCCAGGTCTTCCATTCCAAGAATTGACGGTCCTGGTAATCGGCAAACCGATCAAGTCTCCAAGCCGCTCACCCCAAACGCCATCCGGTTACTGAATCAAACCAATCCAGCGGACACCGGTAGCGGAAGCGTTCTTTACCAATCACGTCACGATTTGGCCAAAAAAAAGAAGCCACGACGCAGATGCGTTAGGCTCCTTCATTTATGACCGCTATTTAATTGCCCACTTCCCGTCGACCCGGTTTCCTGTAGCCCCGGTTTCCTGTAGCCCTGGTTTCCTGTAGCCCCGGTTTTCGACGGACCAAGTTGACGGACGACCAAGTTGACGGCGAACTCTGCTCTTCTAATTTCTATAAGCTGGCCAGCAACGCATTTAGCGTTGGACTAGGTCGCATGGCTGCGGACGTCTTTTGGTAGTCTGGACGATAGTAACCTCCGATATCTACGGGAGTCCCTTGAGCGTCATTCAGTTCACCAATAATCTTCGCCTCATTGGCTTGCATTTCTGCAGCCAATCCCGCGAAACGAAGCTTCAAGCTTTCACTTTCCGCTTGGTCGGCCAGTGCCTGCGCCCAATACATTGCCAAGTAGAAATGGCTACCACGGTTGTCCAATTCTTTCACTTTTCGCGATGGCGATTTGTCAGCATCCAAAAATTTGGAGGTTGCTTGGTTCAATGCGTCGGCGACGACTTTGATTTCATGGTTGCCACTCTTGCATCCAGCATCTTCCAAAGAGACCGCCAGGGCCAAAAATTCACCCAGGGAATCCCAACGCAAGTGTCCCTCTTCCACAAATTGATGGACGTGTTTGGGAGCCGATCCCCCGGCCCCGGTTTCATACAATCCACCACCATCCAGCAGCGGCACGATTGACAGCATCTTTGCACTGGTACCCAATTCCAAGATCGGAAATAGATCCGTCAAGTAATCACGTAGAACATTGCCTGTGACCGAAATGGTATCCTGGCCGTCCTTCGCCCGCTGGCAACTGGCTTGGGTCGCCTGGGCTGGGGCCATAATCTGGATGTCCAAGCCAGCGATGTCGTGTTCTGGCAAGTACTGCTTCACCTTCTGGATCAAATTCGAATCGTGGGCCCGGTTTGAATCCAGCCAGAAAATTGCGGTATTGCCGGTCGCCTTAGCCCGTACCACTGCCAACCGTACCCAATCGCGAATCGCAATATCCTTAGTCTGACACATTCGCCAAATATCACCTTGTTGTACCGAATGCTCGATCAAGGTACTGCCATCATCGGCTAACACTCGAACAACGCCATCGGCTTCGACTTCGAACGTCTTATCGTGTGAACCGTATTCTTCTGCTTTCTGCGCCATCAAGCCAACATTCGCAACGCTGCCCATCGTGCTTGGGTCAAACGCACCGTTCTTTTTGCAAAAGTCGATAGTGGCTTGATAGATGCTGGCGTAACATCGATCTGGGATCAACGCCTTGGTATCATGCAACTTACCATCGGAACCCCACATCTTCCCGGACGACCGAATCGCCGCGGGCATCGAAGCATCGATAATCACGTCGCTTGGCACATGCAAATTGGTGATCCCCTTATCCGCGTCCACCATCGCCAAATCCGGACGACTTTCATACGCCGCCGCCAAATCGGCCTTAATTTCCTGTTGCGCTGCCGCAGACAACTTTTCCAACTTGGCATAGACGTCGCCCAAACCATTGTTCGCGTTGACCCCGATCTTGGCAAACAGAGTGGCGTGCTTTTCAAAGACGTCCTTGAAGAACACTTTGACCGCGTGTCCAAAAATGATCGGGTCCGAGACCTTCATCATCGTTGCCTTCATGTGCAACGACAGCAGCACACCACTGGATTTGGCATCCGTGATTTCATGCTCAAGATATTCTCGCAACGCACTGACACTCATGACCGAAGCGTCGATCACTTCGCCTTGGATCAGTTTCACTTCTTTTAGCGTCTTTGCAACGCCTGCCACATCTTCAAACTGGATAGTCACCTTCTGATCGTTTTCCATCACATATGATCGTTCGCTACCGAAGAAATCCCCATCGGTCATCGAAGCCACATTCGTCTTCGAATCGGCGGACCAAGCACCCATCGAATGCGGATTCTTCTTGGCGTACTCTTTCACAGGCGCCGCCACTCTTCGATCCGAATTCCCTTCGCGAAGCACAGGGTTCACGGCACTACCCAACACTCGAGCGTACTTGGCTTTCACCTCTTTTTCGGCTTCGCTCTTGGGATCTGCTGGGTAGTCGGGAAGGGCAAACCCTTGACTTTGCAATTCCGAAATGGCAGCCACCAACTGAGGAATTGAAGCCGAGATATTTGGCAACTTCACGATATTCGCCTCAGGAGATTTGGCCAAAATGCCCAAGTCCGCCAAGGCGTCCACCTGCTTCTGGTCGTCGGTCAACACTTCCGAAAAGTTCGCCAGGATCCGGCTGGCTAACGAGATATCTTTTTCTTCGATCTCGATGCCTAAACCATTGGTAAACGCTCGGATGATTGGCAAGAAAGAATGGGTCGCCAAGGCGGGAGCTTCATCAGTGATGGTATAGACGATTTTCGCAGACATTCGCTTACTTTTCTCTAATTGGACGCGTTTATAATTTACCTTCTACGGCGAACCAAATTGTACAACAAATGAAAAACATATCGAGTCATGAGAATCAGATTCTGGTCAGCCGAAGAAGGATGCGGCTGGCTAAATTGACATTTTCAAACAAGCTTTCGAATTCGCTTTAACAAGAAAAGTTGGTGCCACCGGTACATCTTTGCCCCGTGGGTTTGAAGAGATTACCGGTTCCGATTCGGGCCGCGCACACGATGCCCCAACCCACTTGACTCCAGCAAGATAATTGGCACCGTTCAAGCCCGGAGCATGCGTATTTTTTATGGGCACTACAGACTGCGAATTCGTTCCAAAGCGTCCAGTGTCGCTACAATATCGGCGGGCAACGGGGCGGTGAAACTGATGGGCTTTCCGGTGGTCGGATGTTGTAAGGAAATCTTTTGTGCATGCAAAGCCTGGCGATTCAATAATGCCGTCGCATCATCGGCAGCGCATTGGTCGGTTTTCCCATGCAACATCGCTTCGGTAATGCTGGCTCGACCACTATAAAGTCGATCGCACAAAATTGGGCAACCAATATGAGCCATGTGCACGCGGATTTGATGAGTGCGTCCCGTTTTGGGGAACACCTGGACTACCGCAAACCCTTTAAACCGTTTGACCACCTTGAACAACGTTTCTGCTGCCCGGCTAGTTTCATGGTTCTCACGCACCGCCATCCTCTCACGCTGATACGGGTGCTTGCCGATCGGTTGGTTGACAAGATCTTGATCGTAAGTGGGCGGAGGCGAAACAATGGCAAAGTATTGTTTTTGAACTGTTCGCTGTTGAAACTGTTCCACCAAAGCCATGTGAGCTTGATCCGTTTTCGCCACCAAGATCACCCCACTGGTGTCTCGATCCAAACGGTGAACAATGCCCGGCCGAGTCGCCCCCCCAATGGCACTTAATTGGGCAAAGCGAAACAACAATGCACTGGTCAACGTGCCTCGCCAATGCCCCTTGGCGGGGTGAACCACCATGCCCGCAGGCTTGTTGACCACAATCATGGCTGCGTCTTCATAGATAATGTCCAATGCGACATCTTCACTGCGTTGATCCACTTGTAACAGTTGAGGCGGAACGGTGAAGCGAATCTTTTGCCCTTCATACAAGCGAAACGAAGGCTTGACCACCTTTTCATCAACCCAAACGTATCCATCCGAAATCGCTTTCCTCAGTTTGACTCGGCTAAATTCCGCAAACACTTCTGCCAAGAAAATATCGATACGTTTCTCTTCGTTCTTGGCGTCAATTTCGAAATCAAACACCACACCTTCAGCCGCTTCGGCACGAGGAATCGGCAGAGGAATGTCGACTTGATTCAAATCGATCGGCAAATCTTCGTCTAGTTCCACTTCGGCGACGGGTGCTTCGCCGCTACCACCCAACATTTGATCGGAGGGGATTTCATCCAGCGAACGCGGCTCCAATTCCTGTTGTTCATCAGGATTGGTCAGGTACATCTGTCTTTTTGACTTACGGCGGCTCAAGTATTCAATCCTTAGCAAGGTTCCCGTTCTCACGGTCTGGCTTGACGCCCCAAATTGGACCTCAACATTTCGAGAACGGAGACATAACGGCGAACATGATCTCTTTTTCGAACTTCAAAACAGGCGAGTGGATCAAGGGTGCTGATTCCAACTCCACAGCCACCGCCAGGCTAGTACAGGACCAAAACCGGGCAAATAGGCAGCGAAAACCACGGAAATGGCCGGTTAGTTGTGGCGTGGCTGATAGTCTACAACGAATCCTAATTCTTCGTCAGACTTAAATGGGGCAACAACCTCTAGAGCCACTACTGGAGTGCCCTGCCCTACAATCGCAGATTCAGAAAGTTGGAACCCGGACGATGAACCACTATTCGCTAAAAGGCGAAGTCCACTTGGTGTCATTGGCCAGAGTTTCGACGCGATCACCACCTTGAAGTGTTTCACAGATTGAATAAAGATTTCAGACCTAAGAAAAGCTGGAACAAATTGAAACGTCCATTCAATTAGACTCTGAATGACTCGTTTGCCTGTTCGCTTGTTGCGTGCCCAACCGCTGGGTTTTCGCAGATTCGCGATTCGGGCAATTTTCGATTCATGCATTTCTCAACGGTCCGCGGTCAAGATGTTGTTGTCTGTTATGCTCAAAGCCCAACGTGGTGGGGATGCCTAAATTAAGAGGCTGAGTGACAGTTCTCGGATTGCGGTACCTTTTGCTACAGTCCTTCAATTTGATTCGCTTTGGACCCAAGGCGTTTCCAAATCGTCCCTCTACGGTTGCGTGAATCCAATGCGAAAAAGTTATCGAGTCCAATTTAAAAACTTCCGCGGTGAAATGTTGTGCGGTATTTTGGATACTTGCGATACGCCCAACTATTATGCGATTTTTTCACATTGCTTTACGTGCAGCAAAGACCTGAAGGCGATTGTCCGAATCAGCCGACACCTGGCCGAAGCTGGAATTGCGGTCCTTCGATATGACTACACCGGGCTGGGCGAAAGCGCAGGAGAATTTGTTTCAACCAATTTCACCACGACTTGCCAGGACACCATCAAAGCCGCTGAATTTCTAGCGGAAAATTATCAACCACCCAAATTGCTGATCGGACACTCGTTGGGTGGCACCGCGACCTACCAAATTGCGGATCAGATCCCATCCGCCTGTGCCATTGCAACAATCGCGTCTCCCAGTTGCACCACTCATCTCTCGAACTTCTTGGCCGCCAGCGATCCTGCGATCGATGCCAAAGGCCAAGGGACCGTAAACATTGGCAATCGACCGATACCCATTACCGGTCAATTGATGGACGATCTTCGCAGCCAATCGATCCCTGATCGTATTCGATCTTTGGCTTTGCCCCTGCTTTTGATCCACTCGCCTCAGGATCAAACCTTGGGGTACTTTCACAGTTTAGACGCGTTGCGTTGGACCGAAGGTCGCAGCAGTCTGCTGACGTTACCCGGCAGCAACCATTTGCTGACCGATCAACCAGCCGACCTAAGACTGGTTGCCCAAAGTATCACCGCCTGGGCAGATCGTTTCTGCCTACCCATCGATTAGGTACCGGAAAAGCTACCCTTTCGAGCAACCCCGATGTTGGCAAGTACTGATGTTGGCAAGTACTGATGTTGGCAAGTGCTGATTCTAGTGAGTCCTGGTTTTGGGTCGTTTCGGTGCATTCCCATTGGATCGGAGCACTCGATGGGCGTCAGCCGTGCCAGACAACCGTGCCAGACAACCGTGCCAGACAACCGTTCCAGATAACCGAGCACCCTTGGATGCAACCAACTTTTGGCTTGGTGTCGCGAGCGCCAGTCAAATCTTGCCGGATTTTCTCAATTTAATCGGAGCCTTAATCCGTCACTCCGCACTAAGGAACAATCTAAGACATTTAGGCTCCAATACGGGCAAAAGAAGCCCCTGAAGGTGTTGTTTGAGCGGAAGTCTTCGCCCGACAAGGACTATTCAACGACTGGTAGAACGGGAACAATATAGGGGTCGTGCAGAGAACCCGTTGGTAGAAAACGCGATTCCTGTTGGGATTCAACTTGGCGAAAACAACTCTATGAGTATAAGTTTTAACTGGTGAATTTGTTTCTGGTAAACCTATGCAACCAAGGCAGTCTTGATTGGTGCGAAGTTAAGATTGAGAAGATTCGAGTGTTATTGGAAAAATACTCGAATCAATAGAACCCATTCAGGATTCCGTATGAAGGTTGATTCGAACTGATTAATCCCAAGCAATTTTTAAATTTCAAGGCAAACTATGAATTTCAAGGTTGGTTGGGTTCGACGTCAGCGGACTTGATGATCCCTTGCGAACAAAATGCGAATTAGTGATGCGAACAATTCCGAGGAGCGAACGGTCTTCAACAGGATCGGCTTCAGCAAAAGCTGTTGGTGTACGATTGCCCGTAACCTGATGCTTCGCACAGAATCGGATTCTTGCATTGGATCGATCCTCGAAAAATTCCAGGCCCGGCTAAAACCGTTCCAGGCCCGGCCAAAGTTTGGTCAAGTTTGAATCTGTTAGTTTTAGACTCAAGAAATTTCGCGAAGCAAACCTTTGGTTCGCTGTAATAAAAGCAAATCTAATTTATGTCCGAAGTTACGATCGATAAGATCCATCCGAATATCGTTTTGCCACTCTTTGGCGCGCGTGACCAGCATTTACGTCGAATCCGAGACCACTTCGAAGTCGAGATTACCCATCGCAATGGCTCGATCAAAATTGTTGGTCATGAAGACAAAGTTCAGCAAGCGGCAGACGTTCTCCAACGCTTGAAGAAGTATGTAGAAAAGTACGGGTCATTAACGCCTGACGCCTTCGACCAAACCATGGCTCAAGTCACCGGGCAACCCAAGACAAGTTTTACCAAGCCGATCGAAACCGCTCAAATTGCCTCCCCCATTCGTCCGCGCACGCCCGGCCAAGCCGAATACATTGAAAAAATTCGCAACCACGATCTAACTTTTGCCATTGGACCAGCCGGTTGTGGAAAGACTTACTTGGCGGTCGCGATCGCACTAGAAGCCTTAAAAAGCCGACAAGTCAAAAAGTTAGTCCTGGTTCGCCCAGCAGTGGAAGCGGGCGAGAGCCTTGGCTTTTTACCTGGCGATTTGCTGCAAAAGATTCACCCGTACTTGCGACCGTTGCTGGATGCGATTCACGAAATGATGGGCTTTGAAGCGGCCCAACGTATGATGCAATCCGAGGTGATCGAAGTGCTGCCGTTGGCTTACATGCGTGGTCGAACGTTGAACGATGCTTTTATCATTTTGGATGAGGCTCAGAACTCCACCGTCACTCAAATGAAGATGTTCTTGACGCGAATGGGGCAAAATTCGAAAATTGTGGTTGCCGGTGACACGACTCAAGTGGATCTACCACGGGGTACCAACAGTGGCCTGTTCGATGCGATTCATCGGTTGAAGAACGTGAAGGGGATCGCCCTGTCTCGATTGTCGGATGTGGATATCGTTCGGCATCCCCTGGTGCAGAAAATTGTCCTAGCTTATGAACAGTCCACCGAACGTGATCAAGCCAAACTTCGCGAACTCAAGCCCGGCACCCGAATCAAAGACAATTCAGAAGAATAGATGAACGGACGGTTCCAATGGTGCCTGCAGACAGACGGAGGCGGGAACATCCAAGGTTTCATTACCAATGGTTGCGGTTAGTTTATCCAATCGCAACCGATGGAAACAACCGTAAACGTAAGTAAGAATCAGAAACTGAACCCGCGTATTTTTTTTTGTAGAAACTGGGCTTAAGGGTGTTATGATTTGCGATTCCCATCGCAGGCCGAGCACCTGGTGACCGCGTACGGTCTTTTCAACCTTGTTTTACTTTAGATCAACGTTTTGCTAGGTGCTAATTATGGCTTCCGGTGGTTCGAGACGATCACGAATCGTCCCGATACACGATCAGGCTTCTGTTTGGAATCGGGCCAATCGGCTTTGGCATTCGGGCGACCTTTGGGGCCGCTTAGGTTTGGCCCTGATATGCATGTTTTTGACTTGGATTTTGACCGAAGGTTGGAAATTACCTTTTCCATTTCGTAGCAACTCGATCCCTGTCGAAACCCGCTACGCTCGTGTTGACTTCGAAGTCATTGACACGCAACGCACCACAGATGCGCGCGCTCGTGCTCGACAAAGCGTCCTCGCCCTCTACGAATTGGACAACACTTTTTTAGACGAAATGCGGGAGAAACTGACCGAACATCTGTTCCGCATCTTGCAGACTGCTGAATTCGAAGACGTGGACGTCAGTGTCTGGCAAGGATTTTTAGGCGAAAGCCAACGATCCGCCGACATCGAAACCCGCCGTTTAATGTTTCGCTCCTTAAAGGACGCATTGGCTTTAGACCCCAAAATGGAGGCTGTGGGTCGCGCGATGCAGAACGCTTTCCAACAAATTTACGAAAAAGGTCTGTTGGAACAATTGCAACATGGACTGGATGATTACAACATCGTTCAAATTCGAACGTACTTGAAACAGCCCGGCGATTCCAAAGTGGTTAACGTCGACGATTGCCGCATTCCGTTGATCAAAGAGAACCTGAAGAAGCGGTTAGAAACCGAACTCAACAAAGAGAACACGACAATTGCCAACACCAACGTGGTGACGGGTTTGGTCTTCAATTGGATCGAAAACCAGAAGTTAGCCACGACCCTAGTTTTTAACGCCGAAGCATCCAAAGAATCTGCCGACACAGCGGCCCAGAAAATACCTGAACAAAAACGGAAATTTCGCACTGGCGAAGTGATTTGGTCTCGGGCGGCGGCGAGTGCAACGAGTGACAAAGCTCGGTCGGGCGCTGCGTTGACCGACGCCAATTTGGTACTCTTGCATCAAGAACATGACGCTTACATGAACAGTTGGACTTGGCCGCAGGTTCTAAACTATATGGTTTCAAGGTTTGGTTTGTTTGTAGCGGTTTTTACGCTTTGTGGCATCTACCTTTGGTACGACAACCGTGATTGGTTAATCCAATGGCGGCACTTTTTGACACTGCTGCTACTTTTCTCGTTTGCGTCGATATCAGCGCACTGGCTATGGCGCGCCCCGATCCGCGCAGAATTGGTGCCAGTATCGCTGTTTTCCATGATCATCGCGATCCTCTACCATTCCGAACTGGCCCTTTTGTTAAGTGCGGTCTTGTCGTTGGTTACCGTCTTCGGGCTTGGGCTGGGCATCGGTGATTTCGTAACGATGGCCAGTGTTGCGACGTTGACCAGTTTCCTTTCGCGAAACGTGCGCAGCCGAACTCGATTAATATTCGTCGGTCTGTGGGCGGCAGCGGTGGGGATTCCTACGGGCATTTATGTAAAAGTCGCCTTGGGTTGGCCGTTAAGTATGCCTTTGGTGTGGGATTCATTGTGGATTGGCCTGCAAGTGATTTTTGCGGGCGTTGCGTTGACGGCTTTGCTTCCCTTCTTAGAACGCTTCTTCGACTTCCAAACGGACATTAGCTTGCTGGAACTGGGTGTCCCAACTCATCCGCTGCTTCGTGAATTGGTCCAAAGGGCGCCTGGCACCTATAATCACAGCATTAATGTGGCTTCGATTGCCGAAACCGCTGCCAACGCAATTGGGGCCAATGGAGTGCTGGTTCGAGTCGCCGCGTATTTCCACGATATCGGGAAGATGCGAAAGCCCGATTACTTTATCGAAAACCAATCCAAGGGTCAAAATAAACACCAACAATTGCTGCCGACGATGAGTACGCTGGTGATTGTTGCCCACGTCAAAGACGGTGCGGAGATGGCTCGGAAGTATAAATTGCCTCAATCGATTATTGATTTTATCGAACAACACCACGGAACCACGGTGGTCGAATACTTCTATCGTCAAGCCAAAAACGAGGAGAAGCGGGAAACCGGCATCGTCGAAGAAGCCGACTTCCGATACCCCGGCCCTAAGCCGCAGACTCGGGAAACTGCCGTTATGATGCTGGCGGACGCGTGCGAAAGCGCCAGCCGTTCCTTGCGTGAAGCCACGCCTGGAAGATTGGAAGGTTTGGTCGAGGAATTGACTCAAAAACGCCTGCGTGACGGGCAGTTTGATGAATGTGGAATCACTCTGAAAGAGCTACACATTGTGCAGGAAAGCCTAATCAAGTCACTTAATGCCATGTACCATGGTCGAATTAAGTATCCTAGTCAAACCACCGGATAAACTTGCCCAGTCCAAGATCGACCGGTCGGTCAGGGTAAAGACGAAACGCCAGTAGCAGTCGAAATCTCCAGTCAACACCGCCAGTGGAAGAAATTGACGCTTAATTCAATGCCCTTTGGCAGCGACCGCTTGCAACCGAGTGCCTTTTAGGAAAATCGCCAAGCCTGCTGCCAGCGTGTTTTAACTTCCGCCTCCTACCCACGCTTTTTGCCAACACGTACTTTACTCGGACCCCGGCCAAAATTCTAATAGTGGTTGGCCCAACCGATCCCTCAACCCATTAAAGAACATGCCCCAGTCCGACAGCTCTGAACCTCCCGGGCCTGTGCCCTATTTAATTGAACTCAACATTGATGACGTTCAGGCGCGTACTCAATCGTTAGGAAACTTGAATCTGCTTAAGGACGCAGTGCAAGCGACGTTGGACTGGTTCCAAAATTCTCCCCAATCTGCTGGCAACACGGATCCCCAAGCTTCTGACGCTAATGCCGACACAGCAGATGGCCAGGCGAAACGATCCGTTGCCCAAGCGACCGCATCCACTGGGCCAGCGTCGAACGACGCAAATCTGACGCACGGCCAAGATCCGCAAGCGAGGACTTGGGTCGACCCGCAGCAACCGCCGGGAATTCAGACCGTTGAATTTTCTATTGCCATCGTCGGCGGGCAAACGATGCGTCAATTGAATCAGCAGTACCTGAAACACGACTTTGACACGGATGTCCTCAGCTTCTGTCTGAGTGAAGATGACGCCAACGTCGTTGGGCAGTTGATTGTCAGCTTGGATTACGCAGTGATGCAAGCGCAAGAATTAAGCACCACCTCTGGCCAAATCGTCACTGCGATAAACGAACTTTGTCTTTACGTGGTGCATGGCACCCTGCACGTCTTGGGGTTTGACGATCACCACGACGAAGATCGGCTAGAAATGCGAATGGCCGAAAAGGCGATCTTGGCCACGATGAACATTCAACCATTGTGGCCGGTGGTTGATGATTTGGCAGATATTGTGATTGGAGAAATCCAATGAGCGGAATGACCTTGCTTTGGACTGCGATTGCCGGCTTGCTTTTGGTGACATTCTCTGCCACCGCTGCAAAAGTCTTGAATGACTTTTCGCGGCATGAATTTGAAGATTATTGCCGGCGTCGTCGGAATTCGAAACTTTTCGCGAGAATGGTTGATGAATATCGTCAGTTTTGCCTAGGCGCCGAAGTCGTGGAAATGCTTGGCATCAGCATCATGATCATCTGCGGATCATTCTATTTATTGGATCCGGGTGAAAACGAACAAATTCGCCGTTTGCCTGAATCCATCTTGGTTCCCGGAATCGTACTTAGCACTGCTGTGCTGTTGTTAACCAGCAGTTGGGTGCCGTGGGCCGTGGTCGAATATTTTTCTGCGCCGTTTTTGTATCACACCTGGAGACTATGGTGGTTTGTGTCCATCATGTTCAAACCCGTCTTGATAGGAATGGAATTCGTGGGTGGCTTCCTGGGTCGATTGTCGGGACACGTCGCCGACCCCGACGAAGAAGAGGAAGAAATTGAAGACGAAATTCTTTCGATGGTCTCGGCCGGGCAGACCGGCGGTTTCCTACACAGCGAAGCGCGCGAAATGATTGAAGGCGTCATCGAACTGGATGACTTGGTCGTGGGTAAAATCATGACGCCCAGAAGTAGTGTAAACGCGGTAAGCGTTGAAGCAACTTGGGATGAAATCATCCAACAGTTTCTCGCTAGTCGCCATTCCCGACTGCCCGTCTACCGCGAAGACCTAGACAACATCGTCGGTATTCTGCACACCCGTGATGTTCTTACCGAAGGGCTAAAACCAGAGCACCAACGCAAGAGCATCGTCAACCTGATGCGGCGTCCCTTGAAGACGCCGGACAGTCGATTTGTCAATGAAATGCTGAAAGTTTTCCTGGAACCCGGCAACAAAATTCACTTGGCGGTGGTCGTCAACGAACATCACACGGTCGTGGGCGTGATTACGATCGAGGATATTTTGGAAGAAATTGTTGGCGACATTACCGATGAAACCGACCGACAATCAGAACCTCGCATCAAAGTCATCTCGGAATCAGAAATCGAAGTGCCAGGCAGATTTCGAATCGATGAACTGAATGATGAAGTCGATTTTGAAATACCCGAGGACGACGAATATGACACGGTGGCCGGCTGGATACTCTACAATTTAGGCGAAGTCCCAATACCCAAGCATCAATTCGAAGCCAGTGGTGTTCGCTGCACTATTTTGCAAAGCACGCCTCGGCGAATCGAATCGGTCCGTTTGCTGCGTCTTCGGATCGAAGATGATACGAAAGATAGCGACTAGCCACGGTTGATTTGGACATCCCACGGTTGATTTGGACATCCCACAATGTTCCGTCTGGGCCCGGTTTTTGGAACACAAATGCAGAACATTGTAAGGGGCAAATCTGTTCGTGGCGTCACGGATTTCATGCCCCCTGCCCAGTTGGACTGAGAACCAGCGAGCCAGTTGCCAACGTGGTCTTGAATCCGAGCAACGCCTAGGTGTTGGACCGACAACAGCCTTAGACACCTTCCTTACTGTCGCATTCCATTAAAGGAATCAAAACATGTTTCAACTGATCGCGACTTGGGCTATCGTAACTGCAAGCTTTTTACCACGGGTGCACCCCATTCCCGACGGCCATATTAATCGCGACATCCAAGTCACAGTCACCAACCAATCCGTTTCCGTGGACGTCCGGATGGCTGCCAATGACCAGACCTGGATCCAAATCATCCAAAGGGCGAACACCTTAGTCCGCCAGAATTTAATCACCAAATCCAAGAGCGAACTTCAAACCGGCGAAAACGAACAAGGCAGTCAGGCATCAGGCGCCACAACTCAGGAACCTAGCTCATCCGCCACCCAAGCCTCAGTTTCTGCTGACACGAATGCTCACGACCAAGCGATTGAATTTGACTTCGCCACTATTGCCCGGACGCCAACAAACGACGACGAAGTCTCTTCCTGGTTGATCGAAGACAGGAATCGCAAGTTGCTGGAATCTTGGATCGCACAGCAAACCCAAGTGACCTGGAATGGTTCGCCGCTGCAAGTACAACCCAAGATTACATCGCGACAAAATGGACGTCATCACTGGGCGATCAGTGTCGAACTGCAGTTCGCAATCTCAGACGTAGCGATCGATGGAGAGTTAGAATTCCAGGAAAGAGCCTTTGCGGATTTTCCTGGACTGGTTCGCCGCGCTTTGAAGGCACGTGGAAACGCACAGATCCAACGATCCGATGTAGAAGTTCTAGTCGTTCGCGCAGAATTTGAAACCAGGGCCGAAACCGACCCTATAACTGAACGCTGCGAATCCATTAAAGCAGCGATCGGAATCCAAGTGCCATAACGTGACTACCCGAAGAATTTGCATTTGCAGAAGAATTTACCGACTGAATTTCGAAGCTTCGCCGCACGTATCCCCGGAAAATTCTGCCATTCTGAAGACCGGTAGCGACAGCATTTTTTGCAATTTCAACCATATGATTCTAAAAGACTTGAAATATTTGTAGTTGATGGCGAATCTTAACATCAACTTTATTTGCGAACCTCAGGCCTTTTCGACCTCAAACTGGGCCAAGGTCCCAGCCGCTCTACCTTTGCCCCAACCCGCCCAAACCCTCGAAAACATCTCAATATTGGCTGAATTTCGTCAATTCAGGGCTCAATGACTTCGATTTTGATCGCTCTGGGCATCTGACTAGCTAGCGATTTCTTTTCGGCGGGACGACTCCCGGAAAGAAACGCCAAGATTCTGCCATAATGTGCTACAAACATGGATTGAACATCGCTAAACTGTAGGCGTGACAGTGATAGCTGAACGTTACGTTTCTGGCTTGCTGCATTAATTTTATTCGGTCCGTTGCATAATCGCTGCTTGCCATGGCAGTGGAAACATCTCGGACGCCAACGAAGTAATTGTTATGGCTCACCAGCGGATGTGTTTTGGGAAACTTGTTTTCCAACGAACGCTTACTTTGGTGATGGTAAGAAACCTCGGAACGACTTAATGACCTCTGAACCATCGACTGAACCCAAAACTGAATCTGCAACCGAAGCTTCCAACGAAGCAACTTCCTCTGTAGCGACCCAGGCCACTACGGATGTGACCGCGGATACTCATTACGCCGAAGCTACTCCAACGCCTGTCGCCCAAACCGCTGCAGATACTGGCCAAGCGGAGCCCGAAATGACGGCTCAGTCGACCACCAAGGACGCAGCGGCTACACCTGAAGTAGCCGTGACACCAAAAGCGGAGGTTACACCTGAAGCCGCCGCTGCACCACAGGCAGAAGTTGCGCCGCACGTAGAAGTTGCGCCGCACGTAGAAGTTGCGCCGCACGTAGAAGTTGCGCCGCACGTAGAAGTTGCGCCGCACGTAGAAGTTGCGCCGCACGTAGAAGTTGCGCCGCACGTAGAAGTTGCGCCGCAAGTAGAAGTTGCGCCGCAAGTAGAAGTTGCGCCGCAAGTAGAAGTTACGCCGCAAGCCGCCGCTGCACCGCAGGTAGAAGTTACGCCGCAAGTAGCCGCTGCACCACAGGCAGAAGTTGCACCGCTGGCCGAAACTGCTAGTAAGCCCAAGGTGGTTATCGGAACCCAGCGTGAAGGCGTGGAAGCGTCTGCACCCAAAGCGGTTGCTCAGGCGAAGGCCAATCCGTTGGGCGATCAGGTAGAAGAAATTTCTGAGGCCCTAACCGCGGAAGTGCGTTCGACGATCGGTTTGGAAGGGGATGAACCGGAACTGAATTTTGATGATGCCGAAATCGGCTCGATGATTGACGGTGCGACTTCTCCCGAAAGCTCCGAAGTTGATGAACTAACGGTCGATCAAAAGTACAAGGGTACCGTAGCAAAGATCAGTGAGGAGTACGTTTTCTTCTCGATTAAAGGCCGATTCGATGGCATGATCGCAGTCAGAAACCTGAAGAAAGTTCCTGAAATTGGCGGGATGTTGGATGTGGTGGTTAGCAAGTTTGATCCAGCCGAAGGCATTTACGAATTAAGAATTCCTGGTGGTTCGATCGACGTTGGCGACTGGGACGACTTGAACGAAGGTTCGTTGGTTGAAGTGAAGATCACAGGGTCCAACACCGGCGGGTTGGAATGTATGGTCAACGGCATCCGAGGATTCATCCCTGGAAGTCACATTGACTTGGCTCGAGTCGAAAATTTCGGTGACTTCGTTGGCCAGAAGATGGAAGTGTTGATCACTGAAGTTAACAAGAAGAAAAAGAAGTTGGTACTGTCTCGCCGCGCAATCATGGAACGTGAACGGCAAGAGAATGAAAAAGAAATTCTGGCAAATCTAGAAGCTGGAACTACCACAGAAGGTAAAGTCACTCGATTGATGGATTTTGGTGCCTTCATCGATATCGGTGGCATTGAAGGTTTGGCTCACGTTAGCAAATTGTCTTGGGATCGTGTCAATCATCCTAAAGACGTAGTAGCCGTTGGTCAGATCGTGAAGGTTAAAATCGAAAAAGTGAATAAGGAGAATGGTAAGATTTCTCTTTCGGTCAAGGACACGATCGACAATCCTTGGAATGGCGTGGCCGAACGTTACCCCGACGGCACGGTCATGAAGGGTAAGGTCACTCGGACCACCGATTTTGGCGCTTTCATTTTGCTGGAACCGGGCGTTGAGGGATTGATTCACATTTCGGAACTAACGCACGGACGAGTCGCTTCGGTTCGGGCGGCAGTCAATCCAGGCGAAGATGTTGACGTTAAGGTGCTTAGCGTCGACACCAAGAAGCGGCGAATCGCTTTGTCTCGCAAGGCCACCATGGACGCGCCAAAGATTGAAGAAGATCCCAAGGCCAAGGCTCGACGCGAAGAAGAAGAAAAAGTCCGCGAAGTCGCAATCAAGCCTGGCTCGTCGGAACTCAAAGGTGGAAGAGGCCAAGGGTCCGGTGGTGAACAATTCGGATTGAAGTGGTAACTCACTTGAACGCTGAAGCCAGCCGCCCTGTTCGAGATCCCATCTAAGACGATCTCAGCCTGCAATATTAAAGCCCAGAATCGTTGAATTCTGGGCTTTTTTTATTTATCGATTCTGCCTAAATGATACTTGCTTGTTTTTCCAAGTATCGTTTCCTTCGAACAAGCCTAAATACTAGTCGCTGACCTGAATTTCGTGGGAACCACTTCTATCTTGGCAACGTCCCCACTGTTTGAGATTGGCACTCCAAGTATTGATCTAAATGATACTTTGACGACAAGACGCAGTGGGCGAAATATTGGCAGCGCCAGCTGACCAACCGACGGTGATCGCCAACAGTTGATCTTCGACAAACGTGACCAGACTAACGGGGATGTACGCATGAAATATTTCTACAGCCTATTGATGATCTGTATTGGCTTTGTTTTCGCATTGCGAATAATGACACAAACGCAAAATTGGACACAGCCAAAAACGACTGCCCCAATCCCAGCATTTACATCCAAAGTAAGCGGTTTTCAGCAAGAAGAAGACAACGGACGTCGCAACGTCGACGATCAAGATTCAGCTGCAGCCAAGTTTTCCGACCGGGCGTTTGAACAACACATTGCCAAACTGAAAAAGTCCTTTGACCCATCAGAACCATTCACATTTATTGTTCAGAAGCCGTTCGTCGTCATCGGCAATGAATCTCCTGAGATAGTCGACCAACGATCGCGAGCCACCGTAAAATGGGCCGTCGATCACCTGAAGAAAGATTACTTCAAACGCGACCCCAAACATATCATCAACGTTTGGCTATTCAAAGACAAAGTCACCTACGAAACCTATTGCGTTAACCTATTCGGTCGAAAGCCAACCACGCCTTTTGGTTACTATTCGTCAGCCGATCGAGCGTTAGTGATGAATATTGCAACTGGCGGAGGGACGTTGGTACATGAAATCGTCCATCCGTTTATCGAGTCGAATTTCCCGGGATGCCCATCTTGGTTCAATGAAGGACTGGCGTCGCTTTACGAACAATCCAGAGACAACCAGGGTACAATCCAAGGTCTAACCAACTGGCGACTGCGAGGCCTACAATTAGCGATCATGGATCAAAGTGTTCCCAGCTTTGAAACGCTGTGTTCCACAACGACGGACCAATTTTATCGAAAAGATCCCGGCACCAATTATGCTCAAGCAAGATACCTTTGCTACTACTTGCAGCAGAAGGGCCAGCTTACTAAGTTCTACCACTCCTTTGTCGCCAATCATCAACAAGACCCCACCGGCGTGAAGACTTTGAAGCAGACTCTTGGAGTCGACGACTTGGTCGAATTCCAGGAAACATGGCAGAACTTCGTTCAACAATTGCGATTCCCATGACCCGCGAGTTAAGCGGTCCATCCTGACGCAAGATCCAAGTCGCACCAGCCAATTCCGCACGTCTAACTTGATCTTGACGACCAGTTCCTGCCCCGAAGTTCATCCCGAACGCAACGCTTACGCTTATCCATCGCTAAGACCATCAACCCAATGCATCCCCAAACGACACCTCTTTGGTTACTACAATCCATCTTTGGGCACTCGGATTTTCGCGGTTGCCAATTAGAAATAGTCCAGCGAACAATCAACCGCCAGCATTCCTTGGTGTTGATGCCCACGGGGATGGGGAAAAGTCTCTGCTACCAAATCCCTGCAATCCTTTTACAATCACAGGTTTTGGCTGGCGACTCAACCACTCGAAACAAGGATGGTTTGCCGCAACCGTTGACGTTAGTGCTTTCGCCACTTATATCGTTGATGAAAGACCAAGTCGATTCGTTGCACCGCAAAGGAATCTCGGCCACATTTGTCAATTCTTCGTTATCGCGATCCGAGCGTCAGCAGCGTTACCAGAAAATTTCGGACGGCGATTACACGTTACTCTATGTCACGCCCGAAAGATTTCGAAAGCCAGAATTCTTGCAAGTCTTGCAACGTCGACCCGTTGTTTTACTAGCCATCGATGAAGCCCATTGTATCAGCCAGTGGGGACATGACTTTCGTCCTGACTACACTCGGGTGGGTCAGATTCGCCAAGACATCGCCGACCACCAACTTGCTACTTTTGGCCTTCCTAGTTTGCCGACAATTGCCTTGACCGCCACCGCCACGCCCGACGTCCAAACTGATATCATTCGCCAGCTTCATCTAAGCACGGATCTGGTTAAGGTCTTTAATCAAGGAATTGATCGTCCGAATTTAAGTCTTGAAGTCAACGAAGTTTGGGACGACCAAAACAAGATCGATCATATCGCTGAGGTTCGCCAAAGCAATCCCGGCAGCGGTATTGTTTACTTTACCTTGATTCGAAAACTGATTGAATTTAGCGACGAACTTCATTCCAAAGGTTTCTCCCACCTGCGATACCATGGGGATCTTAACGCATCACAACGCCGACAAGTTCAAAATGACTTTATGGATCAGGACCATCGGCTGGTCTTGGCAACCAACGCTTTCGGCATGGGAATCGATAAAGAAGATATCCGGTTTGTCGTTCATGCCGATCTACCAGGATCCATGGAAAGCTATTATCAGGAGATTGGTCGCGCCGGCCGCGATGGAAAGCCGTCGTTGTGCCGCCTGCTTTATGACCAACGCGACTTGGCGACGCAAATGGAATTCCTGAACTGGAGCAACCCAGATGCCAACTACTACCGCACGCTTTATGATTTCCTATCCAATGAAACCGAAAAGATTAATGCATTTGGAATGGATTACGTCTTGGAAAGAATTCATTACAAACAGAAGCACGATCGACGCATCGATACCGCCCTGGCCATGCTGGCGCGCTGGGATGTCATCGCGGGCGATATCCAATCGGCAAGTCTAACGGTTACCGGTTCGCTTCCGACTGAATTAGCCGAGCTTAGTCTGACTCAAGCGAAATTGGAACGCGATCAAAGAAAGCTACTCGCGATTGTGCAATACGCGAAATTGGAAACCAGTCGCCAAGCATTTTTGAACGAATATTTTGGAGTCCAATAGAACACTTCACGCAATGCCATCGCAATCAGTCCGATCATGGAAACAGTCACGGGCACCGATTCACTGGCAATTTGACGAAGCGGAAATCCAAGCAATCAAGACTTGCGGCTAGATTTAGCAATGGTCTGGAAACATCTTTCCCGAACTCAAAAGTAGCAGTGGCCCTCAAGCCATCAGGTTTTGCGGCAGCTGACGATTTGGGCGACTCTGCTAATCGGGTAACCGATTTTCGGACGCTGGACGATCCCTAAGTCAAACTCCGCCGGTTCTTTTCACGTATACCTTTTACCTTTGGGAACAGCATTAAGGCTTCCACCACCATCCACACTTGTAAACCGATGGTCACCAATCCAATACCACCAAGAAGATAATTTTTACCTGTGCCTGGCACCAAGAATCCATTGGCACCAAACAGCTGTATCGCCAATGCCCAAACAGGTATCCCAAGCATCAGCAGTAACGGCAAGACAATAAACGCAATCGATATGCCTCGGCGCCACAAGTAAAACGCGATCACCAAAAAGGCCAAACCAGCCAATAATTGATTGGTCGCACCAAACAAAGGCCACAAAATTGTCCCACCGGTACCAGGACCACCCGGCCCCGGCACAAAAGCGATCACGCCTGCCAAACCCACTGCCAACGCTGTGGCGATATACTTATTGGTTAGAGGTGGCACATCAAGATTCTTACCCAACTCCTGTACGACGTAGCGTTGCAATCGAGTGGCCGAATCCAGCGTTGTGGCGGCAAAACAAGCAACCAAAACAGCCAAAATGGTTTGCCCCAAAGCTAGAGGAATTCGAAAAACAGCTAGAAAACTGGCACCGCCGTCAATAAAGGATCCAATTTTGTCGGCCAATTTGTACTCCCCCCACGCCCGCTTGGAATCATAACGCTGCGACCAAGCGGCGAAGCGTTGGCTACCCGCAGGAACCGCCTCAACTGTTGCGGAAGTCTGATCCAGTCCCAGACCAACGGTGCCTTGAGTCTCTTCAGCCGCTGGATCATTGACACCCGCCGGTGAACCAGTTTCACCCGTTTGTTTTGTGTCTTTGGCACCCGATGCGGCAGCCAGTGATGGTGGAACAAACGATACGATCAATTGGCCCCTGGCATCCAGACGATCCACACGATCAAACTTACCCATGCCGATGCCAGCACAACAACATAAGATAACCATCACCGCCAGCCCACTCTCCAACAACATGCCACCATAACCAACCGACTGAGCATCGGTTTCTTTATCGATCTGTTTACTGGTCGTACCACTGGCAACCAAGCAATGAAAACCGCTAATCGCTCCACAGGCGATCGTGATGAACAAGAACGGAAACATAGCTGGCGTCCCAACAGGCAACTGCTCCACTGGAACAATCGCAGGGGCGCTAGATACTAAATCCGCTTGCCCGGTGAACCCTGCATAGAACACCGCTAGCACCAAAACGATCAACGCCAAGATCAACTGCCAACTATTAATATAATCTCTTGGCTGTAACAAAACCCAAACTGGTAATACGCTGGCTGCGAAACAATAGGCAAATAAGATCAATGTCCAGAATGTGACCGGGTTCAACCAACCGGCCTTGCCTGCAAGGCCCGTGCCCTTCATCCATGCCTGCGGATCAACGCTGATGGCACCGCCGTACGTGCCAAACCACACCGCTGCATAAACCAAAACCAAACCAATAGACAGTAACAGCGCCGGCGAAATTTTGGTTCGCCGCAATAACAATCCAAAAACAACGGCCAACGGCAATGATATCCAGGTCCCCAAAACACTGGATGGGTAGATCATGAAAATCTGAGCCACCACAAGACCGAAGATCCCTAGCACAACCGTCAGGGCGAAGAACAAAATCAACAGAAATAGCAACCGCGTCCTGCGATTGATTAACCGACCGGCAACCTGCCCAATGGTCTCTCCTTTATTGCGAAGCGATACAACCAACGAACCAAAGTCATGAACCGCACCAATAAAGATCCCACCGAATAAGACCCACAGTAACGCTGGTAGCCAGCCCCAAAAGACCGCGATGGCCGGACCAACAATTGGGCCGGTGCCTGCAATGCTGGTGAAGTGGTGCCCAAACACAATACCTTTCCGAGTCGGAACAAAGTCCACATTGTCTTCCAGTTCGTGCGATGGCACTTCCCGGGTGTCATCCAACTTGAAGATCGTATTCGCTAGATAGCCACCATAAAAACGGTAAGCCGCGATCAAGATTAGGGCAGAGAATAAAGCAACTGCAACTGTGCTCATCGTTCAGGAACTCTTGTGCTTAACAAATGGACGCCCCGACTTAACCTGCATTGTAAACAACATTGACTTAATGTCACGATCAGTTCCCCACACAAGTCAATAAAAAAGCGACCACTCCGGAAATTATCCGAAAGTGGGCGCTTCTGTTATGTGGGTGTCACACCAAATTTAGAACCAAACCTTGAAATCATGAACCAGTCAAGGTGACCCCGGTTCCCTGGGGCTAATCTTCCATCACTTCGGTTTCCCGAGTTTTAGCCATTTCACCGACCTTGTCTTCATACTTCTTGGTCAAATCCTGAACGTCAATCTTCAAATCGTTCCGAATGTCTTCGCTGACCAACTTGTCTTTTTCCATCTGGTCAGCCAACTTGTTAGCATCACGCCGAATGTTGCGAATCGAAACGCGAGATTCTTCTGACAATTCCTTGATCCGCGAACACATTTTTTTACGCACGTCGGTCGAAAGTGCCGGAATGTTGATTCGGATGACCCGTCCATCACTTTGAGGCGCGAAGCCAAGATCGCTGGACACAATCGCTTTCTCAATGTCCTTGATCACACTAGGATCAAACGGCTTGATCATGATTTGAGTCGGTTCTGGAACGCCGACGGTTGCAATTTGCTTGATGGGTGTCGGGGAGCCGTAAACGTCAACTCGCAAAGAATCTACTAATCCAGGGTGGGCCCGCCCGGTGCGAATACCACCAAGATTCTTCTTCAATACTTCCATCGCCTTTTCCATGCGTTCGGTTACGTCTGGAACCAATTCGCTGCTTTCCATGATTTTCTCTCCTACGAATAATTCTTAACGGTTTGGCGAAATGTTCACCACATCATCTTAGCCAATTCTTCAGCCACAATGAATCAGGGGCCACTCAAGTGAGTTTCCTGCATTGCTAAGACCGAATTACCTGGGCTGGCTTAGGAACTTCGGCCTGAATGGTTGTCCCGATGGTTTCGCCCATAATGGCTCGGCGAATATTCCCCGGCACTTTGTAATTGAAGATCAAGATAGGCATGTTTCGTTCGCGGCAATGAGTAACGGCGGTCGAGTCCATGATCCGCAAATTCTTCTCAATCACCGTATTAAAGTCTAAGTCACGATAGAATACAGCGTGGGGATTTTTTTCAGGATCCTCGCTATAAACTCCATCCACTTTGGTAGCCTTCATCAGAATATCGGCTTCCAATTCCAAACTGCGAAGGGCCGCAGCGGTATCCGTAGTAACAAATGGTCCGCCGGTTCCAGCCGCCAAAATAATAATGCGGCCTTTTTCCAAGTGCCGTCGTGCTCGCCGGCGAATGTACTGTTCTGCAACGCCGTCCATCTTGATCGCGGTCATCAGACGAGTCGTGCAGCCGATTGATTCCAGTGCATCCTGAAGGGCCAACCCATTGATAACCGTGGCCAGCATTCCCATATAATGAGCGGTTGCTTCTTGAATCGAATTGCTTTTATCGGAAAACTGAGCCCCCCGAAGAATGTTGCCACCACCAATCACAACCGCGATTTCACATCCCAATTCCTTGGCCTGCACCACTTCTTTGGAGATATGCACAATCTCCGGCATACTCAAACCGCGCTGGCCTGCAGGAGCAAAACTCTCACCCGACAATTTCAATACAACTCGTTTAAATTTCGGTTCAGCCATCGGCATTAAACTCTCAAATTATTGCAACAAAAACGGACTATTTCCTACCACCACTCACACTCAAGCCTATCTGAAACTCGATGGCCCATTCCTGACTTGATCGCCAGTGCCCCGTACCCCGTACCCAGTACCCAGTAGCCTCAAACTAAGTTTCTTAAGTTAACGTCCAGCCTAATTGCCTTCCGAATTCCTCCATTTTCCAGCCCCAGGGCACTCGTGCGGTTCGCACTTGGGCCAAGCATGAAGGGCTAAGTTATAGGACAATTCCTGCAAATTCACCAGCCGACTGATTTCCTGCCCCCAACCCCACGCTTCGTCCTTTTGTAAAACGACCGGGCGAACATACTCGCAACCAGCGAACCACAGTTGGCACCACTAAACGAACCATCACAATTCCTGAATCGGCCGGGCCACCACAACCCAACGACCCGATTCCAGCACACCCCATGACACCGCTCACAATTCAGCCAGCGCTTGGTCCGCAGCCGTCAGGGTCCGATCGATCAAGTTATCGTCGTGAACCGCTGAAACGAACAACGCTTCGTATTGACTGCATGGCCAATACACGCCACGATCCGCCAATCCCCAAAAGAACTTTGCAAAGCGGGCAGTATCCGACCGACTTGCTGAATCCCAGTCCGTAACCGGCCCATCCGCGAAGAACAGCGTCATCATACTACCCACCCGGTTGAGCGAATGCGGAATACCTCGCCGAGTCGCAGCCTCGATCAGTCCCGCTGCCAAACGAGCCGATTGTCGTTCTAAAAATTCGTACGGAGGATCGCTGCGCAGAATTTCCAAGGTCGCAATCCCCGCCGATGTGGCGATCGGATTTCCACTTAACGTTCCCGCTTGAAAAACCTTTCCCGCCGGCAAAACATTTTGCATGATATGTCGCTTCCCGCCAAACGCAGCCAAGGGAAGCCCACCACCGACAATCTTCCCCATTACCGTCAAATCGGGATCGGCATCGAACAAACTTTGTGCACCGCCACTGGCCACTCGAAACCCGCACATCACTTCGTCAAAAATAAGAATCGTCCCATGATCCGAAGTCAAAGAACGTAAAGCACAAAGAAATTCTGAAGTCGCACGCACGCAGCCCATATTGCCACAAACCGGTTCCAAAATCACAGCAGCAATCGTATCTGGATATTTTTGGAAAGCAGCCTGAAGCCCTGCCACATCGTTGTACCTCAAGATCAACGTATCTTTGCTAGTCCCAAGAGTCACACCTGGAGAGTTGGGAACCGACAAAGTGGCTGCCGCACTGCCCGCGGCCACCAACAACGAATCCACGTGGCCATGGTAGTTGCCGGCAAACTTCACAATCAAGTCTCTTCCGGTCGCCCCGCGAGCCAGACGGATCGAAGACATTGTGGCCTCCGTCCCGGAACTCACCAGTCGCACCATTTCGACGCTAGGAACCATTGCAACAATCAAATCCGCCAGCTGAGTCTCCGCCAGGGTCGGTGCTCCAAAGGTCGTTCCAAAATTCAACGCATTGGCGATGGCTGAAATGACTTTCGGATGCTTATGCCCCAATATCATCGGCCCCCAAGAACCGATGTAATCGATGTATTGATTCCCATCAACATCTGTCAGCAACGCTCCGTCGCCGCTGGCAATAAAGATTGGATCACCGCCCACGGCACCAAAGGCACGAGCAGCACTGTTGACGCCGCCTGGAATTAACTTCTTGGCTGCAGCATACGCCGCTTGACTTTGACTTCGATTGATCATGAATTCAACTTTGCCGGGAATTTGAATAGAACGGTTGCGATTTCGCTTCTGCTTCGCTAATTAAAACTCTAGAAATACAAACGCCCAGTTGCAAGCGGTGGCGTCAGCATGTCACGTCCATTGGTAACCGCCTGGCCCGCCCACTGCCGTCTAACTCACAGCCCAACAACTCTAAGCAACTACACATCTCTAGCGAACCCGAAAAGAAAGCTGGTCCAAATCTCGGATCCATTGTCGACCGATACCATTGCCGCCAGAGCTATTGCCGCCAGAGCTATTGCCGCCAGAGCTATTGCCGCCAGAGCTATTGAAGTCCGAGCCATCGTCGACCCTTCGATCACGCAACGTCGGAATGAATTAATCTGCCCCAAGAAGACTATGCAATTACTTCTTGAACCACTTTTCCATGTACATCTGTCAAGCGCATGTCGCGTCCACCCCAGCGATAGGTCAGGCGTTTGTGGTCCACACCCAACAAGTGCAACATTGTGGCGTGCAAATCATGGATCTGCAATTTCCCCTGAACTGCCTTATATCCATATTCGTCAGTGGCACCATAAATCGTTCCTCCACGCACTCCGCCACCCGCCATCCAGAGACTAAAGCCAAAAGGGTTATGATCTCGACCATCCGAACCTTGCGCGAAGGGCGTCCGACCAAATTCGCCCGACCACACCACTAGCGTCTCGTCCAGCAGGCCCCTTGCTTCCAGGTCTTCCAGCAATGCCCCGATGGGTTGATCAACCGCCAGCGAATTGGCTTCGTGTCCGGATTTCAAACCACTATGTTGGTCCCAGCGATCGGTGCCCACCGCTGGACAGGTTACCTCGATAAAGCGAACGCCCTGTTCCACCAAACGTCTTGCGATCAAGCATTGCCGTCCATAGATCTGGGTTGCACTATTGCCAGAATCGATTCCGTAACTAGAGATTGTCGACTTTGATTCGTTGGCCAAGTCCATCAACTGGGGGACTTTATCTTGCATTCGATACGCCAGTTCATAATTCAGAATCGCCGTTTCGATTGGGTCGGTTTGCCCTTGCATCGATTGCGTATACATTTGGTCTAAGTCGCGAATCAGGTCCAACTTCTTTCGTTGCATGCCTGCCACCTTCTCGGGAGGCTGGATATTCGCCACTGGCATCGGGCCATTTGAGAATAACGAACCCTGAAAACTGGCCGGCAAGAAACCACTACCAAAACAGTCCATCCCTCCAGGAGGAATCAAACCGCCATTCAAAACCACAAACCCAGGCAGGTCTTTACTTTCACTGCCAAGCCCATACCCAGCCCAGGCACCCATACTGGGACGACCTTGAAACCCGTTTCCGGTATGCAAAAAATAGTTGGCGTTGGTATGTTCCGAAAAATTGCTGGTCATCGACCGAATCACAGCCAACTTGTCAACGTGCTTTGCAATGTTAGGAAACAGAGAACTGACCGGAATGCCCGACTGACCATACTGCTGAAAAGTCCACGGACTGGCCAAGGTTTTCCCATTATTATTGAACTGAGTTGGCTCCATCTTCAAGCCAAACACCTGGCCGTTCTCTTTGGCCAACCGAGGCTTCGGATCAAACGAATCGACTTGGCTGGGACCTCCATCCATGTACAAATAGATAACGCTCTTGGCACTTGCAGTGTGATGCAGAGGGTGACCGCTGAAATGGTCCTGGGGATTGGTTAACTGATCGAACTTAAACGGGTCTGCATTCAAATGATTCCTACCAGCAGAATTGGCTTCTTCATTCAAGAGGGTTGACAACGCAACCGCACCAATGCCGCAAGCCGTCTGCCTTAACATCTGGCGACGGTTGATCGGATTCAAAGACAATCGACGGCAAGGAAACATCTTATCGAATCTCCGCTTTACCTAAATTAACCCCAGGCCCACCAACCTTAACCCGTAGCCCATCATGAGCAGGGCAACCAATATCACCCCGCACACTCGCACCTAAACTCTAACACAAACCCAGGTCAATCAGCTTCCAAAGCACTCGAACCTGCGAATCTAAACCGAAGTCACACCTTTCGCCTCTTGCCAAAACTGCTACTAACCGTTGTTTCACGCTGCGATTGAAGTCCTGACCTTGCTATCGAGCAACTGTGCGACTGTGCAACTGTGCGACTGTGCTGATGCTGAAGTTGCGGGGCCCAAAATCCAGGACAAGCCTTCGTGTTGGACAAGCCAACCCGAACCACCGCCTGGACTGACTATCAATTCAACCCTGCATGTACCCGATTGAGTCCTCGAAATCTTCGCCACCCGATGTTACTTTCGCTTCCTTGATCACTTTGACGGCATCATACTTTGCAGCCAGAACCTCCATTTGAGTCTTCATTTGAGTCTTCATTGGGTCGTGTTTCGACTTGTAGGACGCCAACTGCCGCTCTTGCAACGCGACCACCCGTTTCAATGATTCAATCGCAGGCTGGTAACTGGTAATTTTTCCGTCCACAGCCGAGAACCCATTCACCAATTCCCTCAGATTCTCCTTGACCTATTCGGGTGAAAAAAAATCCCGCAACATCGACCTCTTGGGTCGCATTCAAGTGTTCCGAAAACTTTGACATCACGGTTTTGATCCTGGTACGCTGGTCGATCCAAGGATTCACCTGGCCTTCCAACTTCTCCAACTTCACTTCGTTCCCGATCTTCGCCTCTTGTAGTTGATCCACAGTGGTCTTGAATTGACCAACCTGGTTTTCCATCTTCTTCTCCACATCCAACTTGCCCACTAGCCTATCCAATGGGTTCTTGATCTTGTCCGAGATCACATCCACTCGGGGTGCTCAACCGACAAACATCAACCAAACTAACGCTATTACCCAGATCTGCATCCAGCAATCCTTCAACCCAAGATGAGTCAATCACAGTCTAAAAAGAGCCGAAAACGAAACACGCGTCGCTCAGATACACCTAGGACACCTTTCACCAAAACCACTCTAACTTGATTCTAACCTTTCATTTCAGAATGGCAACGAAGCATATTCGGCTGATCCAACCGAACCTAACAACAATCGCTGAACCAACCCCAGCCCACCTCAGCCAGCCTTACCACCGCTGCTTGAAGCGAAAGCAATTCCGTTTCCTGTGTCAAGAAATGCAAAAAGCCGGCCCAAATGAGCCGGCTTTTCAAGTCCGAAATCTAGTATTTTTGACAGAACACTATCTGAACAGTTGACGGATACCGAAGGTGAAGAAGGTACCAAGCGAGAAGTTAATCAATTCTTCGCGAGGCTTGTGTCGCAGGATCAAAGTGTCGCCCGCCTTGACCAACAGTCTTTCCCGAGGGTCATCAACCGCGCGATTCAGATCAACTTCGATTGCGACCTGCCGATTACCTGGAAGTGGCCGCAGAATGATCAACTGCGATGGTGGAACCGATCCGACACCACCCCCCAAACCACCCGCTAATCCTTGGCTTTGCGACTGAATCGAACCCACACTCTGTCCCGCCAAGGCGATGGCATTCAAGACATCCGTGTCTTTATCTCGTGGCAGCAGGAATTCATTCCCTCGCAACAAACCACCAGTGTAGTAAACTTCGCTATCGCGACTTTCAACTAAGACCACATCACCGTCTTTCAAGATAATGTCTTGCTCATTGAATTTAGGGAACTGCCCAGGCTTCAAACGAAGTGGAATTTTAAGCACGTTTTCATCGTCTGGCAATTCTGGAAGGGCTCCGTTAACGTTACTGGTACCGTATTGAATAAAGAAGTTACGAAGTTGTTCTTCGCGTTTGCGGAAATCAACTCGACTACCCCGCAGAATGCTTACTTCTGCCTTCGCATTCACACCCGGCATACCACCCGTTTCGGTCAATGCATTCAACAAGTCATTCCGATACGCTGGCAACTGCAGCACGAAACCGCGTGAGCTATAGTCGGTTCGTTCTGACACGGCTTGGCGAGCAATCTGCGCGTTTTGGTTAGAGAAGTTGATCTGATTATCTTGTCGGATCACGAACACTTTGTAAGTTCGTTTTCTCATCAATGACAGAATCGGCTTGACGTCTTCTTGCAAGATTTTCTTCTCTGCGTAGACCCGGCCAACCAATTCTTCAGCCTGTTCTAAAGTCAAACCCTTGACGGCGATGGGGCCAACCAAAGGAAGCGAAACCGTTCCATCGGCTCTTACCGGATAAGGCAAACCAATCGATGGTGCCAAGTCGCTTCCTGGCTCTGGGAAAGTTACCGGGGGAATCTGCGGTTGATTCGGGTCAGTTCCAGCAAACAAACCTTCGATGAAGATACCCAGAACATCGTCCGAATCCAGAATGTAATCTTCTGGTTCGCTTTGACGAAGTCGCGGTACGTCAATCGTTCGATCGTTCGCCACACTAATCGCCAGCAATTCAGGAGGAACCCGAGCTGCGGGTATCGTCTGAATTGGCGAAATAATTGCGGTGCACCCGGTTGATATCGCGATAAAAAGCAAAGGCAACAGGCCAACCATTTTTTTCAACGGAGAGCCGGCCATTTCGGTCCGTCCGCTATTTAATTTGCAATCCATGATCCACATTCTCCGTGACATTCATTATGACCCGACTTAAGGGCCGAATTGACAAGGCGGGAGCTTGCCAACGAGTTATTGATTATTAGAAAAACACCAGCAATGGTTTAGCTGTGAAGCTAATTCAAGTCCGAACCACGTATCACGGGAACTTTCCCGTTGGACTTGGACGCTTCGGTCCTAGTGCCAATCAGATTTAGATTCGAAAGTATGGGAATTGGCATGCCTGCTGCGTTACCTTTTGCAGGTGTTGTCGCTTGAACCTGACTGTCAAGCAGTGCTGACTGTTTTTGACTTGTTGGCATCGGAACCGGCGGTGCTTCGTTCCCGACAGGCGATGGTTGCCCTGGCATCGCGGTGCCACGCATGTGTTCACCGACTTGAGGTCCCAATCCCCCTAAGTTTTTGTTCATGTCATCGATCATTTGCGAAACATAGACATCTCGATAGGCATCGATGCCGTCGGTCTGGGCCGCCTTGATGCCTTCGGGATAGCCTTCGAACCAGGCCTTGCTTTTCGCTTGACCCTCGGGTGACAGGTAGCGTGATCCCCAGTACTGGCGAGGGGGAACGGCTGGAATGTTTCCATCACCACCCTTGCAAATTGATTTGTAGCCAGCCACAAAGCCTGACTGAAAATCGTTGCCGTACATTCGGTCCTCGCCGGAGGTCCCAATTGTGGTTTCATAGGCGCGGTTGGCCCAAACATGATTTCGCCATCCAGTCGAAATCATGTCGCCGGGACCTGCTGAGTACGGACTGGAAGTGCCAATACCGGTCGAGCAACCCGGTCCGGTAAAGAGTACCAGCGCCAATGCAAATAAGAGCGCGTTTTGACGAGTCATTTAAGTCACCAAGTTGATTTGAAGTATTCGGAACCACTTAATAAACAACGGTTGATCCGATTGGTATCTGGACTCTCCAGTCTCTTGACCAGCAAACTTGTGTTGCTGCTTTCGAAACCTAGCAGGATCCCCAATCATTCAATCGCCCAGACTGAGGTTCTAAATTTAACGAATTAAACGGTTTTGCCGGTTTTGGTAAAAATCGGCCTTGTATCGGTCAAAATGATTCGTCGTCAAATGCCGATAGTGCTGGCGACAATCGTCGTAGGAATGCTTTTTTCGATCAGAAAGTAGATTTTTGGCGAATGAAACCAGGATCTGCGAGATTGGTGGTTTCCATTTTCGCCCGGGAACGGGTACCATGTGACATTGCAGTGCTGGCGGTTAGCGCCTTGCTGCGGCAATCTATAAGTCACCTTCGAATATCCCCCGAATTTACTACGAATGAACCTACGAACTCTACCTATCCTAGAAGTCAACTCCGAAGGCAAAGTCACTGCTGCACTGCCGGCCAAGCCGTCTGGAAACGCAGCCAAGGGAAGCTTCTCTTTTGTTTCCTTGGGGTGCCCCAAAAATACGGTAGACAGCGAACAAATGCTGGGTCTTCTGTCTGAAGATGGATATGAACTGATTTCCGACACGAACAAGAGTGACTTTGTCGTCATCAATACGTGTGGCTTCATTGATCGGGCTCGGGCCGAAAGCTTCGCGGTGATCGATGAAATGCTGGAGAAGAAACGAAAGGGAATTATCAAGGGCGTAATGGTTACCGGTTGCTTGGCCGAACGACAGCGCGAAGCAATTTTGGAAGAACGTCCTGAAATCGATGCCCTGATCGGTGTTTTTGGCCGGGACGAGGTGACTCGCATCGCCGATCGCATTCTGGGCAATTTGGCCGAACAGCGAAACGTTTTTCGCCCAGCCCCAATCCGGGCCTTGGCAGACAATCACCGTATGCGAATTACCCCCAGGCATTTTGCGTATTTGAAGATTTCCGAAGGTTGCGACCGCTTATGTACTTTTTGTGCGATTCCAAAAATGCGAGGTCGCCACGCGAGTAAGCCCATTGAAGATATCGTGGCAGAAGCCCAGCAGTTGGCGGATACGGGCGTTAAGGAAATTATCATCGTCGCTCAAGACACCACTTATTACGGGTTGGATCTGTACGGAAAACCCCGACTTACTGACTTGTTAGAAAAATTGAACGAAGTCCAAGGTATCCAGTGGATTCGTTTGATGTATTACTACCCAATGTACATCGACAAATCATTGTTGGATGTGATGGCGGGCGCGGAGCGGATTTTGCCGTACGTGGATATTCCATTGCAACATGCCAACGACCTTATGTTGCGGCGGATGGCCAGACGAGTCAACAAATCGCAGATTGAAGATCTGTTGGGGGACATGCGAAGCGCGGTTCCAGGCTTGGCGATTCGCACCACGTTTATCTCAGGATTTCCTGGCGAGACCGAAGAGCAATTCCACGAACTTGCCCAGTTCATTGAACAGCAACAATTTGAACGAGCTGGAGTGTTCACCTACTCCCTGGAACACGACACCCCTGCCGCTCGCTTGCCCAGTTTGGTGGACGAAGCCATCGCTCTGCGTCGCCAAGAAGCGTTGATGCAAATCCAACAAGTGTCGTCGTTCGCGTTCGCCAAGTCGTTGGTCGGCACCCAGCAGAAAATCATTATTGACGCCGCGGCGCCAGATCAACCGGGAGTCTGGTTGGGCAGAAGCTTTGCCGATGCGCCTGATGTGGATGCGATGGTTTACGTGACCGAAACCGGCGGACCACTAGAGGCAGGACAATTGGCCGATTGTGAAATCGTGCAAACCGCCGGCTATGACCTAGTGGCGGCCGCCCTATAATAGGTCGGCGTTGACCGAATCAAATCTCAGAATTCTTGGACTAGCGAAACCGCGATGCCTGACGAAAAATCTACCCACGATCCGTCACGGAACATCTGGAACGTCCCCAACACGCTCTCTTCGATCCGTTTGGCAATGGCTTGGGTTGTGTTTGGCATGATCGAAGTGGGTTACTACTGGCCTGCATTTACCTTGTTTGTAATCGCAGTTGGCACCGATTGGTTGGATGGCTGGTACGCCAGAAAATACAATCAGGTCACGCAATTAGGACGCATCCTAGATCCATTTTGTGACAAAGTCATCATTTGTGGTACGTTCATCCAAGTAGCCGCCATTATGTTTTCAACTGGCTGGCCCTGGTACTTCCGCATTATGCCCTGGATGGCGGTTGTGGTCGTAGCCCGCGAATTGTTAGTCACAGCGCTTCGTTCGGCAATCGAAGCGGCGGGCGGGGATTTCTCGGCCTCATTCGCGGGGAAGCTTAAGATGCTATTTCAGTGCTTTGCAATCGGCTCTTGCTTGGTAGCCTTGGCACTTAGCGCCGTTGGAGATCCAACCACTGGCCAGTTAACTTACGATCTTGGCTTGGTTCCGCTGCTGGTGAAAATCGTGATCGTGGCCAGTGTCTGGGGCTCGGTCTACACCACGGTTTCCTCGGGTTGGGACTACGTCTTGGCTGCCGCAAAGTTTGCAAAATCCAAGTCCATTTAGTAGCCTGGTACGCCTCACTTCGCCACTGCGTCCACTACGCAAAGCAGACCCGGGCAAGACCGCATCAGCGGCAGTTGGTTGGAAAAGGCGGGCGAAGAGGGCACCCGTTGACTTGCAGCAAGTCAATAATCGGTTAAACACTCACGCCAGTATTGACGTGGTAATTTATAAGCAGCGATCACTTCAACAAGGGAACAGTCCTCGCACACAAGTTTCCGATTTGCCTTCAATCGTCAGGGCGGAAGCCTAGCGGCTTTGCGAGACCACCGGTTCCGCGCCGTGACATTCATTTCGGGATGAATCCTAAGAAATCCTTCCAAAAAGTCTACTAAATCGCAATGACCGAACTCACTTTGTTATTGGGCCTTGTCTTGCTGTCGGTAGCAGCTTGGTGCTTTGTCCTGTTTCAACTTCCTACGTTTCAGCGCTGGTGGTACACAGCAGGCGACAAAGCTTTCTTAAAGAACCCAACGTTGGATATTGGCCTGTTGTTCCTGATTGGCATTGCCAATATTGCCGTCTTTTCCATGCTATTAACTCGGTCCACAGATTCGACCTCTGCCCAATCCCAACCACCGCCAAATGCATCCACAGTAGACAACGTTGAGGCGCCCGGCACAGTAAACCCTTCCGAAAATTCGCAAACAGACAACACCGGCATCGCCACACCGTCACAATCAAAGTCACAGCCTTCCACTAAAACCACCGTCGACGGTATCGTCTCATCCAGTCCGTGGCGGATGGTACTCTCTGGCATCACGTCCCTTGCCGTCATTCTTTTGATTGTGAAGCTTAGCCAATGGTGCTACGGATCCAAGCCCAGTATGTGGGGCCTGGGAGCCTTGACTTCGGGCAAGTTCATCCAAACCGTTCGCTTTGCGATCCTAGGTTTTTTTCTATTGGTACCCGCTGTTTTGTTGATTCATCTAGTGCTTTCGACATGGATCGTGTACCAGCACAACACCATCAATCAAATTCAAGAATTGAGAGATCTGGGACGTTGGGATTGGGTCGCCGTGATTTTTTTTCAAACGGCATTGATTGTGCCAATCGTAGAAGAATTTGGCTTCCGAGTCATTTTGCAGGGCTTCGCCGAACAATGGTTGCGACGTCGTGGAAACTTCTATCGAATCGTTCTGGGCCCCCTCCGGGTTTCGGTCGCCCAGAATCTGGGACTGGCCGCCGCGGCCGAGGTCGCCAATCAAGACCCACCAACCAAGCGGCCCAAGCCCACGCTTGATTCAACCGTCTTTTGGGGACCTATCGTCTTCAGTTCGCTACTGTTTGCCTTTGCGCACGCTGGACAGGGCGCCGCGCCAATTAGCTTGTACTTTTTGGCGATGGGCCTTGGATTCCTATACAAAACCACGGGTAATATTAGCGTGTGCATTTTGATTCACATCCTTCTGAATTCGTTTTCCTTGAGTTCTCAACTTATGTTCAAATAACACTGAGCTTGTATGAATCGACATTGCAAATAATTGCTCGAAATCCATTGTCCAGCCGCTGCATTGATGGCGGCAAGAAACTTTTTGGGAGACAGACACGTGAGTTTAGGTGTTGGGATCGTCGGATGCGGAATGATTGCCAAGTTTCACGCCAAGGCCATCGCTGATGCAGTGGGGGCTGACTTTATAGGCGCAACCAGCCGACGCCAGGAGAGCACGGATGCGTTTTTGGCAGTAGTTCCTGGCAAGTCTTATTCATCTGTCCAATCTATGTGCCAGGACCCTGACATCGATTTGGTGTCGATTTGCACACCCAGTGGTGCTCACCTGGAACCGGCAATCATCGCCGCCCAAGCCGGTAAACATGTAATCATCGAAAAGCCTTTGGAAATCACTTTGGAGCGCTGCGACAAAATCATTCGCGCTTGCCAAGACAACAACGTGGTTCTTTCAACCATTTTTCCATCACGATTCCATAAGGCCTCGCAACACTTAAAGAAAGCAATCAGCGGTGGCCGATTCGGCACGCTTACCCTGGGTGACGCCTATGTGAAGTGGTTTCGAACTCAAGCCTATTATGACAGCGGGGCCTGGCGCGGGACTTGGGATCTAGACGGCGGCGGCGCGTTGATGAACCAAGCGATTCACAGTGTGGACTTGCTCTTGTGGCTGATGGGTCCGGTCAGGCAACTTTCGGCACAGACCGCCACTTTGGCCCACGATCGAATCGAAGTAGAAGACGTCGCGACCGCCAGTCTGCAATTCGCGAACGGTGCTTTGGGAGTCATTCAAGCAACCACCGCCGCGTTTCCAGGCATGCTTAAACGGATCGAAGTCCATGGCTCGCAGGGATCGGCAGTGATCGAAGAAGAAGATATCAAGATGTGGACCTTTGATAAATCAGACGATTTAGACGCCAGCATCTTAGAAGAATTGACGGGCAAAACAGAAACAGGAGGCGGGGCTAGCGACCCTTCGGCCATCGGCCATCATGGCCACACCGCTCAATTCAACGACGTCATCTCCGCGATCCAGAATGGCACGCAACCACTGATCGACGGACTCGAGGGACGACACAGCGTCGAAGTTATTCTGGCGATCTATGAAGCTGCCAAGAAACAACAAACCGTCGTCCTTCCCATTCGGTAAAAATACTCAGACCACGAATTTTTTCCACGCCTGCATTCGAAAACGACACCGTCGGCGATTCACCGAATCACTTGCAACAAAACCTTGGGACGACAGTCCAATCCGCTCATAATAAAAAATTTGTAATGCATGGCACTGTTTTCAGCGGCGGCATTGATTGTTTAGGGTCTTCAACGGATCGGACGCAATTAAGTTATGCGTTTAGCCGAAGGACGCAAATCGTCTCGTCCCGCACAACCAGACGGATTACGGTCCTACGGCTACTTTCGCATTCGGAAAATGACTTTTGAGACCATTCCCAACCGGTTCCAACAATGGCGAAGCAGTACTTAGATCGGTTGGGATTTTTTTGGTGACAGTTACTGCAGCGATAGGATGGAAAATGCAAATTGAGTATTCGATCAATCGAATCGAAAATCTTAAACAAGACTCAACGGAATTGGCGGTGGGCTTGGCGGATTTATTGATCGATTGCGTGGCAGGCGGCGCGTCTGTCGGTTACATGCATCCGCTTGATCGACAAAAAGCGGACCGATATTGGCTGACGGCGCTGCAGAGTGTTCAAAATGCCGGCCGAGTGATCTTGGTAGCGGTCGCCAAGGATTCGGGTTCGATTATCGGCACGGTTTCGTTAATGTTGGATCTTCCCGAAAATCAACCTCATCGCGCTGATGTCTCCAAGATGTTAGTACTGCGTTCAGCTCGCAAACAAGGCCTAGGAGCTGCTTTGATGGTCGCCATCCAACAGGAGGCCGCTTCGGCTGGTCGAACTTTACTAGTCTTGGACACAGAGACTGGAAGCCCCGCGCAACACCTTTATGCCAAATTGGGCTGGCAGCGTTCTGGCGAGATTCCAAACTTTGCCCTATGGCCCAACGGAGAATCGTGCAGCACAACTTATATGTATCGCCAGTTGTAAACAGCGGCAAAGTCTTAACTTGATTTGAATTGTCCCAATTGGGTTAACATCGGGATTTGCTATCGGTTTCCATGGTTTAATCAAGTGGGCTATTACGATGGAGTACACAATGTTTGGTTTTGGCAAGTCGAAGAAACAAAAACTGGAACAAAAGCACGCTCGTTTGTTGGACGAAGCTTACAAGGCGTCGCACAGTAACCGAAAACAGAGTGACTTGCTGACGGCAGAGGCCGAAGAAGTAAGAAAAGAGATTGAGGCATTGGAGGCCGCAGAAAAGTAGATGAATTGTTCTCTGTCCAACGCAAGTTTACCAAAAACGAAACTCTTCAAGAGTTTCGGACTCGCCACAAACCTCTGAAGCTAGGGACAACTTTCGCTAAGATCTCCATTAGTAATCTCAATTAGAACATACCATTAGGGTCCGTTTCGGAAGCCTCGCCGGATTTGTGTTGGCTTCCATGCAGGGATCCTCAATAGGGTTTGATCACTGTGCGTTAGAATCAATAAGCGACTCCAATCAACTGCTTGTCAAACTTGCCCGACGGGCAGAACCGCAACGTGCATATTGCGTACTCTAGGCATGATGCGATTGGCTTCGCGGGACATCACATTTCTGGGTTCGCACAGGTCATCGCGATTTGGATGCGAAAGTCTTACCGAGCATCACAAATGTTAACAGAGTTGTCGCCAACCAGGGCCAGGCGCCTAAGGTCCACCAAAGTGGTTTCCATTCCAACGGCCGCTGCCCAATGCTTGCGATCACAATCTTGGCCTTGCGTTTGGGTGCTTGCTGAAGAATAACACCGTTGGCATCGATATGAGCTGAAATGCCGGTATTGCTGGCTATCAAATGTGCACAGCGATTTTCGACCGAGCGAAATACGTTGCCGGCCAAGTGCAAATCTAACGCACTTGACCCCCAGAACCAACCGTCGTTGCTAACATTCAACAAGGCGTCGAACGGCGCCCTCTGGGAATCGCTTTCTTTTTCGCGTCTGACCGCCACTCTTTCGCCGGTTGAACGATCGGCGACATCTAGAATGTAGGAGCGAACATGGCGGCCGATCACACTTTCATAACAAATCGTTGGAAGTAAAATTTTTCCATCCACATTCATTGCTTGAACGCCCGAACCCTTGGATAGCCCTCGCGGAATAGGAGCCAGTTGGTACAGTTGCGGAAACATCTCCCCTAACGGCAGGTATTCACCAAAGGGAACAAGGTGCGATTTGAAGTAGCGACCATTGACTTGTCCAAAACTGTCGAAATACACCACTGCATTGTAGTCATCGTCCTTTTCTGGATCGTAAGAATGAACCCCTGCAAGTAGCGGAACGCTTGTACGAAAAGGAAACTGTTCTTGAATCCCCGTCCCTGTACTCTCGATGACTCGAAATTGAATCTCCTGCCCAATGCTAAGCAACTGCCTAGCTGACAACCCAGTGCCTTCACCCGCTGCTTGTGTATACTTCTCTGGGTTGAAGGGCAAAATGTCTGGGAACGGAAACATCGACTCGGGCCACACGACTACACCAAGATCCGGATGCTGTTGCCGAGCCTGGACGGTCAATTCTAGATGTTGCTGATAAGACTCTTGCGTCTGCGTCCTAGACTGTTCAGCGGTCAGTCCGAACTGCACATCTTGCGATCCTTGGATCAACGCAATTTTCGTTGCGTTTTCAACACTATCCTGCACGAACCTACCGTTGCAGTAGCTTCCGTAACCGATCATGAATCCCAAACCTACCAGCAACACCAAACCAGATGCTATTCCACCTGGTATGTGAATCGTTGGTACTTGGTTCAATGGCGATTCTGTCAATAAGGCTCGCAAGGGTCTGGGTGCGACCAGCGCAAACAGCAACCCTGCCAGCCCCGTGGCAACCAGCACAAGCAGAAACGAAACCGTTAACTCGCCTGCAATGTCAGCGGACTGGATCAACGTAGGTTGCTGGTAAAGTGCATGCCCCAATAAACCGATCGGGAACCCGGACAACAAATAAGACCGAATCGCTTCCAGACTGACCCATACGAAGGCTGGGGCCAACAGACGAACCATAGTCGCCAATATCCAATTGGGATATTGCACCAAGCGACGAGTGATCGAAACAAAGGCAGTGTCGTAACAAGCGAAATAACTGGCGATCAGCACCCATCCCAACCAACCCGCCCAGTGTGGTAAGCGCAAGAAGTGGAAAGTGACCAGCCAATGACAGACCGCCAATAGCCAAACCAGCTTTAAGCTGACACTACCGCGTGGCAAGTTAGCAACAACAATTAACCCGACAGGGCCCACAAATACCAGAGCCCACAAACCGATGGGTGGCAAGGATCCACACAAGCAAACACAACTAACCAAACACCAAACCCAACCCGGAACACCCGCCAATTTCGGCACAGAAATGGACGACTGGGTCCGCTGTCTTTTTTTGGCGACAGATGCAAGATTGGCTGCAGAATCGTTTGAAGCCGAGTAACTCCCCTCGCCTGCCTGAAGACCCTCACCTGCCTGAAGACCCTTGTCCGCTTGAAGACCTGTGTCCGCTTGAAGACCTGTGTCCGCATCGCTGACACTTCCGCCTTGAGATTTGGCGGCGGGCTTCTTTCTTTTTGAATTTCCCAAAACGTGTCCAGCCTTTATCGAAGCAGGAAAATCAAATTCGTTTCCCTGCATCAACGCAACTAAGCATCAACGCAAGGGAAGAGTGGCAGCAAAGCGTTCATTTATCGAATCGGCCCAACCGTCAGAGATGGCTTCTAAGTCGGACGAACCACGATTCTTGGGATTCGCGGACGTTGGAACGCCTCCTGCCGACTCCCTTCAGATCCCAACGGAACTCCAAGGCGATAGCTTGAAGTTAAACATGCGATAGCTTGAAGTTAAACATGCGATAGCTTGAAGTTAAACATGCTATGGCTTGGAGTTAAACATGGCGCTAATGGACTGGCACTGATGGATACGACGAATGGCTTCACCTAGCATATGGGCGACCGACAGCACCTTCAAATTGTTAATATTGCAATTCTCTCGTACAGGAATACTGTCCGTAATCACCACACTATCCACTTTGGCATCGTTAAGTCGTTCCACTGCGTTTCCAGCAAACAGACCATGAGTGGCCGCAACGTGGATTTCTTTGGCTCCCTTTTCGCGAACTAACCGCACAGCTCCGCAAATCGAACCGGCTGTCGAAATCATATCGTCGAACATCAAGCAAACTTTGCCCTCGACGGATCCGCCAATCAGGTTCTCTTGCTTGGTTTCGTAAGCATTGCTTCGTCGTTTATCAATGATCGCAATCGATCCACCTAAGCGTTTGGCGTGCCCCACGGCTCGCTTTATGCTGCCTTCATCCGGAGCCACGATGACTAAATCGTCGGGTGGAAAGTCGAAGGTTCGAAAGTGATCATTAAGGACTTTGGACGCGTACAGGTGGTCAACCGGCACATCAAAGAAACCTTGAATTTGTGCCGCATGTAAGTCCATCGCCAGGACTCGATCGGCCCCCGCACGAGTGATCAAATTGGCGACCAATTTTGCAGTAATCGGCACGCGACCTTCGTCTTTGCGATCTTGCCGAGCGTAGCCGTAATAGGGAACAACCGCCGTGATCTGTTTCGCACTTGCCCGCTTGCAAGTGTCAATCATGATCAGCAATTCCAGAAGCGTATCGTTAACCGGTGGGCAAGTGGGTTGGACTAGAAAAACGTCTCGGCCGCGAACGTCTTCAATTTTGCAATGAAATTCTCCGTCGGGGAACGTCGAAAGCGTGCAATCCCCCAATTCCAAATTCAGGAATCCGCAAATGTCACGAGCCAATTTCTGGTTCGCGCGACCGCTGAAGATCTTCAATTCTTGCATTAGATTGCTTTTATCCGTTCACAGACTGAATTTCCGACCCAGCCGAGAGGGCCAAGTACGTTGTGCTGCTCATTGTAACTTGTGAAGGATCGCTCACAAACCTACTAAGCAAAAAACCTGAGCCTTGAATCGAAAAACTCGGACCAATTCAAGAGAACTTTCGCGAAGGCTTCCCTAGTTTGAATTCCATGCCGATACCAAACCACAGCCATTTGCCTGTTCCGCAGGTGCGGGCTTGACCAGGTTGCACGTCCCATATTCGATGTGGCACTGAACACTTGGGAGTCATGAACTATCAAGCCGATCCTGAATACCCGAAGCAGCAGATCAACTTACGTTCAAACCAATCGTTCAAGTCGACCCTCGACTCAGCTTCGCAACTCCATCGAGACAGCAATCGGCGATCCGACTCAAAGCAGCCAGGCATGAGGTTAAAGGTTCAACTTCTTCATCGCTTCTTCCACCGCCGCCAGATGTTCCACCGTGTTGATGCTAAGGGCTTCCACGTCCTTCAAAATAGGCAATGCATCCACTGTTTCGCCTCGGTGAAGTAGCACCGAGGGATAGTCGGTCAGATAGAATTCGTTTTGCTTGTTCTTGTTGTCAATTTTGTGCAAAACTTCAAACAGCTTAGGGCCGTCAAACACATAAGTACTCATGTTGACTTCGGTAATTTTTCGCTGTTCGTCAGTCGCATCTTTTTCTTCAACGATTCCAACAAACTTGCCATCGTCGCGCACGATTCTCCCCAACCCCGTTGGATCGGGACTGTGAAGCGTTCCTAGCAAGCACGCCAACTTCGAAGAAACCATTTTATCCAGCAGGTGGGAAACCGAATCCGACTGCAGCATCGGTGAATCCCCAGCGACCACAACGACCGGACCGGTCTGCTGTTCCAAAGTCGGTTGGCAACACATCACTGCGTGTCCGGTGCCAAGCTGCTGGGTTTGTTCAATAAAGTCTAATTCGGGATAGTCTTTCAGAGCCTCGCGAACTAGTTCTTGGCGGTATCCGACCACGATCGTGATACGCCCCACGCCAGATTTACGTAAACTGTCCAAAACGTAGGTAATGATCGGACGACCGCACGCCGTCACCAAAACTTTGGGTAAATCGGATTTCATCCGAGTGCCCTTGCCGGCGGCCAAAACGATGGCCATCGGGCGGGATCGATTGCCACCGCCTTGATCGGTTAAAGCGTTCAGGTCGGCACAATGCGAACCCGAAACGCTGCTGGTGGAAGATGAATCAGCAGTCGAATCGTGGGCAGAAGATGAATCCATGAGCCTTTTTCTTCAGTATATATCCCTAAATTGACCAAAATTAGCCGTGTTTGAATTGTCTTGCATTCGCCCGAAAACAAAAGCCCACTTGGCAATTCCGACTCGTTTTTTAGGCGTATTTCCTGCAAAATTTAACTCAGCTTTACTCTGGGCCCCAATTGCGGCATAATTACGGGTCATCCATTGAGAGAGCCCTGACGGCGCGGCCTGCTTTAATTTAAGTAGGGCGTGCTTTTTTTGTTACCAATAGTGAAAAGGCGAGAGGGAACCAGCCATGGCTGAATATGTTCCAATGACTCAAGAGGCTTACGACAAACGTAAGGCGGAAATCGAAAAGCTTGAGAACGTTCAACTTCCTCAAATTGTGGAAGCGATTGCAGCGGCGCGCGAAGAAGGCGACTTGAAAGAGAACGCCGAATACCACGGGCAACGCGAAGCTCAAGGGATGTTGATGGCTCGCATCAATCAAATGAAAGGCCAATTGTCGTTGGCCAAGATCATCGACCCTTCAAATATCAAACGTGATGAAATCGGCTTCGGTGCTCATGTGACCGTCTTTGATTTGGATCTGGAAGAAGAAGAGAAGATCACTTTGGTGGGCGCCGGTGACGAAAACTACGACCAGGGCAAGTATTTGATCAGTAGCCCGCTGGGGAAGGGCCTGGTTGGTAAGAAGATCGGCGACGAAGTCGTGATCAAGGTCCCCAAGGGCACGATCAACTTCCGAGTCGTCAGTATCGATTACCCTGAATACCCGTGATTCCCTCGAGATAACGGCCCCATTATTTTCGTGTAACCTGGGGCCGTGTAACCTGGGGCCGTGTAACCTGGGGCCGTGTAACCTGGGTTTGGGCACGGTTTCTGGCAGAAGCCACCGGTCTAGACTGAATTTCTAGCTCAGGCCGCAATGGGATCGTTTCAGGCGTGTAGATCGGTCGGGGCGTGGATTTTGGCAGCGTGCCGTTATGGTTCGCCCTCTGCTGGCTTGGGCTCCTACGGATTGTGATTTCGGTATTCAGCCCGAGCAATTGAGCGAGAGATCTGGCAATTCGCAATGTGCCGACGCGACCAGAACGCGACCTAATGTGCAAGCTCTGCAACAGACAAGCCGACTGGGCAATTTATAGAATGTAGGCAATTACAGTTTCATTGAGAGGGCCGTGTTGGGCTCCGCCAGTGAATCGTGAAGATTGGGAATGTTTTTTGACTTTCTAGCCTTCTTAATGCACGGTCAAGGCTCTGAATGCACGGTGAAAACCTAGTAGAACCATGTCGAGGCGAGTAAAAATTGCGGGTGACGCTGTTAAGTAACCCAACCTGCAATCTGAATTCAAGAACTTTGTTTATCATCTTAAAGCGTTCGCGGTTTGCCTACTTGATCGATCCAACGCCCCTTGTTTTCAATAGCCGGGCATCGTTCGGTAAATCCTAGCCGGCTGGAATTCCATTTATTATTTTTGGCAGCCGCAATTTCAAGCAGACTTTGCTGATCCAGAGCGAATTTTTCGGCAGCCCATTCGCTCTTGCCGCATGAAAACCACCGCCGGTTTGTCGGTTTCTCTTAGCCGAGTAGGAAAGTGGGGACGGATCGCTACAATTGAGTTTTTGATGAATTGAGTCGTCAGCGTCGGGCGGCTGAAGAAACCAAGCAAAAAAGCGACCAGAAGTGGGGAATCCAAAGGGTTCCAACTTACTGGCTTTACACATATATGGAAAAGGAATTTTGGCATGACCACTGAGACTCAGATTCAAGCCGCTCGAAGAAATCACGTCACCCCCGAGATGGAATTCGTTGCCAAGCGTGAAAACCTGTCCGTTGAATTGGTGCGAGAAGAAGTTGCCGTCGGTCGAATGGTGATCCCTGCCAACGTTGTCCACTTGGCTGGTCGGCTAGAGCCTATGTGTATTGGCATCGCCGCAAGCTGCAAGATCAACGCCAACATCGGCAACTCTGCGGTAACCAGCAAGATCGATAGCGAATTGGAAAAACTGCACACGTCCGTTCACTTCGGCGCGGACACGGTAATGGATTTGTCGACCGGCAAAGACATCGACAACATTCGTAAGGCGATCATCGAAGCGAGCCCAGTGCCGATTGGTACCGTGCCGATCTATCAGATGCTGGAAGAATTGGGCGGCAACATCGAAGACATGCGTCCTCAGCACTTCTTGGACATGGTCGAACACCAAGCGAAGCAGGGCGTGGATTACATGACGATCCACTGCGGCGTTTTGCTGGAACATTTGCATTTGACGACTGAAAGAGTGACAGGCATCGTATCGCGTGGCGGTTCATTGATTGCCAAGTGGATGATGACTCATCGCAAGCAAAATCCGCTGTATGTTCATTTCAATGACTTGTGCGACATCATGCGGCAATACGATGTGACTTGGAGCCTAGGTGACGGACTGCGACCCGGTTCTATTGCAGACGCCAGCGACAAAGCCCAATTTGCCGAACTGGATACCTTGGGTGAATTAGTCCAAAAAGGTTGGGACCAGGGAACTCAAGTGATGGTCGAAGGTCCTGGGCATATTCCGATGGATCAAATCCAGATGAACATTGAACGCCAAATCGAAGTTTGCCAAGGTGCTCCGTTTTATGTGCTTGGCCCCTTAGTTACAGACATCGCGCCCGGCTACGATCACATTACTAGCGCCATTGGTGCTGCGATGGCAGGTATGTATGGTGCCGCGATGTTGTGCTACGTCACCCCGAAAGAACACTTGGGCTTGCCAAACAAAGAAGATGTCAAGCAAGGCGTCATCGCGTACAAGATCTCCGCGCACTCGGCGGACGTGGCCAGAAAGCGGCCAGGTGCTCAAGATCGTGACAATGCCTTAAGCCGTGCCCGCTTTGCCTTTGATTGGAATGAGCAATTCCGACTGTCATTGGATCCACAAACAGCTCAGGCTTACCACGACGAAACACTGCCGCAGGACACATTCAAGAGTGCTCACTTTTGTTCGATGTGCGGACCCAAGTACTGCTCGATGAAGATCACCGAAGAAATTCGTGAGATGGCCAAGAACGAAGACTTAGTCAACTTTGGTGCCAAACCATCGGTTGCGCATTAAGCCAATCCTACCCAGCGGACCCTACCCGGGGGACGGTAACCCGAGTGTTCGTGACAATTCAGGTCTTCCCGTTCGAACGACACCATTGGGCTGGATCGAGAAACGAAAAAGGCTGCAACTTTTGCCAAAGTTGCAGCCTTTAATTTTAAACACAAATATTTCAATTACAAAGCAAACCCAGTAGCCCGGGATCAACGAAATGTCTGGATCTAGGGCATTGGATCCTAGCAAACGTAATCAGGGGAAGTGGACCGCCGATTTCAGCGGGAACCAACTGCCTTACATGATCAAAAAATAGTTGGCGATGGCCAAGTCTAAATTTCGAGTCGTTAGTTCGACTGGGATTCTGCGATAAGTCGAGTAGTTCTGAATTTGACTAATCAAGTCACGTGCATGGCACATCCGGATCGGCCGTTTGTTCATTTTGTAAAAATCTAACAAATGCGAGAAAACCGCCGGATTGGCTTCGATTCGGTTTGCCTTTAGGACGTCCGACCAGACAATTTCGAATTCTTCGGGTGTCGGATCGGCCACTTCGATCTTATAGGGAATCCGACGCAGAAACGCATCGTCCACCAAATCTCTGGGTTCCAAGTTGGTCGAGAAAATTACCAATTGGTCGAATGGGACGCAAATCTTTTTGCCAAATACGGTATTCAAGAAGTCGAAACGTTTTTCCAAAGGAACAATCCAACGATTCAACAATTCGTCAATTGCGCATTGTTGACGTCCAAAGTCGTCGATTACCAGAACGCCGCCATTGGCTTTCATTTGCAACGGGGCTTCGCTGGTTCCGGTGTTTGAGTTGGCGCTGATATCCAGGGACGACATTTTCAATTCGCCACCAACAATAATCGTAGGTCGCTTGATGCGAATCCAACGATGATCAATCTGCGAATGATCGATGTTCTCATCCGATTGAACTGGGGCAGTTTCGTGCTGCAATGGGTCATAGATTCGAATGACCTCATTGTCGACAAAGATTGCTCGAGGAATCCAAATCAGTTCACCAAAGGCAAGACTGATACGTTCGGCAACACTGGTCTTACCGTTACCTGCGGGTCCGAACAGGAAAAGACCTCGCCCTGAATTGACCGCGGGTCCCAATCGTTCCAACATAAAATCATTGACGTACAAATCTTTAAACGCAGCGGCCAAACGGACTGGATCCGGATGTGACTTCCGAATCGATTGAGCGTCCACTGAATGAATATAGTCTTTCAAACTAATGGGAGCGGATCCATAATACGAACATTGTTCGGCCAAACGTTTTGCTTTGTCCTGACCTCGTTCGGTCAAACGGCAGCAATAATCATTGGATAGATCAGCACTGGTGTATTCGATGTAGTGCATGTCCTTCAAGTTCTTCACCACGGTCTGTACGATATTGTATGCAAGGTTAATGTGCCTGGCACACTGGCGTATCGTGCCCTCGCCACGTCCGTGAAAGAATCGCAGAACCAGGGCTTCAAGCATGTAGCGACTAAGGCCGGTTCCTTCCAGGGTTTCCGGCATTTTCGGCAGGAAAGGCTGGGCCGCTACAGCTTCCGGTTGATGGCCGCCAGATGCCCCAGCCATCTGACTAATTTCCAACCACCCTGCGGGCATTTCAGTGATATTGTCGAAAGCATTTTTGCCTCCGGGCGCAGCATCTTCTGTCGTTGGATTGGCTCCGCTAAGCCGGGCAAACATTTGGTCAAGAATTTGATCGTTGCTTTGGGTATCATTAAAAGATGATACATCGTTAGAAATGTTCGACATTCGTAGTCAACCTTAGCGTGTCAGAAAATTCAGAGTGATTTTAGAAAGCTGGAAACCATAGCTTGCGACTAACCGTTTTTTTCACTGCAATGTTGCTAGAGATCTCTTTTTTTCCAGGGTCATTACCCGACTAATCAGAATTGCCTTCAATTTTGGACATTTTGTGTTTTACATTCGCGATGAATTTGCATCGAATACCCGCGTCTCTATCTAAACATTCCCAGCCCAATGGACTAACAAGATTTTGAATATCGCCTTAGAATCAGTAACCCACAAGGCAGAACAAGGCGGGAATTTAGGATGCATGATGGAAATTTCAGAACTACGTTCGCAGTATAGAATTCGACCCGGCGTTACCTATTTGAATCACGGATCCTTTGGTATTTCGCCTGACGCGGTAAAGTGGTCGCGGCAACGTTGGATCGAAGCCTTGGATCAAAACCCAATGGACTTCTATGTTCGGCAATTCGAAACGTTAATCGAAGGTGCGAAGTGTCGCTTGGCTGACTTTTTGGGCGCCGACCCAGCCAACTTGGTTTTTTCTGACAACGCGACGACAGCGATGAACATTGTGGCAACCCATTTCCCCTTGGCTGCGGGCGATGAGATCCTGATCAACAGTCATGAGTATGGTGCTGTCAAGAAAATTTGGCAGCGCCGTTGCCAATCCGTCGGTGCCCACGTTGTAGAAGCCGCGCTGGGCAATCAGTTCCAGAACGTCGATCAGATTATCGATCCGATTCTGAATCGAATCACTCCCAAGACCAAGTTAGTGATCCTTAGCCACATCACCAGTGCGACGGCGATTGTGTTTCCCATCGAACAACTAATCGCAAGAATCAAGAAGCTGGGTGTATCTGTTTGTATTGATGGGCCACATGCAATTGCGGCGCTACCCCTGGCCTTGGAAGAACTGGGTTGCGACTTTTATTGTGCCAGTTGCCATAAGTGGCTCGCTGGTCCTTTGGGCAGTGGGTTCGTATATGTAGCGCCCGCCAGTCAGCATTATATCCAGCCATTGATAGAAAGCTGGGGCCGATTGTTACCTAATTCCGCGGAAACTTGGGACCAGCGTTTTCTGTGGCAAGGAACCCGAGATGTCAGTCCCTATTTGGCTTTGCCGGCAGCGATCGACTTCCTGGAAGGAATTGGCTTGGACAAAGTGCGCGGTTATTGTTTAGATTTGACAAAAACCGTGCGTTCGACATTGACACAAATGTTTGGACAACCCTTGATGGTGCCTGATGAAGATATGTGGATGACCACGATGGCTCAAGTAACCTTGCCGCCGGGCGATTGGCAAAATCTTCAGGCAGCACTTTGGCAAAACTACCAGATTGAAGTTCCCATTATCCACTTCCAAGATCAATGGTACATTCGGGTCAGCAGCTATCTTTACAACAACGAAAACGACTTGGACTATTTGGTTTCTGCCTTAAGGACTTTGGTGGTATGACTGATTGTTTCTTGCGCTTGGACCTACCCAATAAGCTGCAATCGTTGTTGCTTGACGATAGTGAATTGCTTCCGCTTGTGATCCCCAAACCCAACCCGCAGAATCTTTCTTTGTTGGAAGCGGCAGACGTTGAACAAATGTTCCCGCAAGCCAAATCTAAGACGCAACGTCTGGCCGGGGCGGCGTGCCTTAGCGCTTTGTGGCTGCACAATGGTTACCTGAATCGGGCCCACGAAATCTGCCAAGATCTGAAGACCGTTGAGGGTTCCTATTGGCATGGGATCATGCATCGCATCGAAGGAGATTACTGGAACGCGAAATATTGGTTCAATCAAGTCGGCGTTCACCCAAGTCATCTTGAATTAGCGAACCAATTAAAGACCAACCACCAAGCCATTGACAGGGATCTTGAGCCCGACAGGGATCTAGAGCCGGACAGAGACCTGCAAAGACTGATCCAAGGCCCTCATTGGGATGCTGCCCTGTTTGTCGACGTGTGCCAACAGGCAAATGAACACCCGAACGACCCTAAACAAGTCTGCCAAAAAATTTCGACCATCGAATGGTGGACTTTGTTCCGATGGTGCTACAGCCAAACCCAAGCTTAAGCCTAAGTTGACAAGGTTGCGGCGATAAGGCTAAGCATAAACGTCTGGTAGCCCGCGTTGCAAAAATTGCCGGCGTATCGATGCCCAGTTGCCTTCGACACTCCAAACAAATGCTCGACTTTGTTTATCCGTTTTCGCAACTACCTTGAGCCTTGTGCCAATTGCCATCGGGTCGGACGCCTGGCAAGTCTTCCGCGTAAAGTTTGTTCAACGTTTCCAGCCACGCTTCAACGGTCTTCGCTTTCGCCATGGCGGATCGTACTTCTTGGGAGTTAGGGTGAAGCATACTAAACTTGATGCCAAATTTTCGCATAATGGGTCCGACTCGGTTGGGACCGTAAACTTCGGTTGCCAAATCAAAGTGGGCTCGAATCACGTCGCGTTGTTGATGCAGCGACGGTGGTAGTGGAAGCGGTCGTCCTGCAGCAAGGGCTCGTGCTTCGGAAAAAATCCAAGGATTGCCAATCGCTCCACGAGCAACCGTGACCCCGTCCACGCCAGTCTCCTTGATCATGTCCAAGCAATCTTGCGCAGTGAAAAGATCACCGCTGCCCAGAATAGTCTTGTCGCCAACGTGTTGTTTGACGTCTCGCAAAAATTCCCAGCGACTGGGACCTACATATTTTTGCACGACGGTTCTTCCGTGAACGGTGATGCCAGCAATGCCATAGTCAAAAGCGCCGTCCAGTATTTGAAAGAAGTGATCTCGGCTTTGCGTAGAATCATCCAATCCACGACGCATTTTAATGGTCACGGGAATTTCTGGCGGGACGATGTCTCGCGTTCGCCTGACAATGTCCAAAGCGACCTCGGGCTGACTCAGATGATAGCCACCTCGGCAACGGCCAAGCACCTTCTTCACTGGGCACCCAAAATTAATATCGATCACATCAAAACCCGCCTCCGACAAACGAAGCGCGCCGGCGGCAAACTGCTGAGGTTCAGCGCCCATCAATTGTCCGGCGACGGGATGATCTTCGTCACTTAAGTGCAAAAAGTGACTCGTTCGCTTACGGTCTTTCAACTCCACCAAAAATTTGTCCAACATCACTTCGCACAGCGTGTAACTGGCCCCCAGTCGCCTGGCGATCACTCGCATTGGCCAATCACTGTAGCCCGACAAGGCCGCCTGAACGACTGGAAAACCAACATCCACATTGCCGATCTTCAAGTGCGGTAGCGAACGGTTCCAATCTTGATTCCATTGCTTGGGCGGCCGAGGGTCCGCCGCACGGCTCGGCCCCAGCAAGGCAGCACCACCCAACGAGGCAGCATCACCCGCTTGGTGCCCCGCTTGTGCCGCAACCGTGTTGAGCGAATCCTGGATGTCTGGGTCGTTTGTGATTGAATTTGTCATAGCAATAAAATGCGGGCGAAGGAGAAAAAAATGTGCAAAGGGTTTAAAATTGAAAATTCAGTCAACTTCAGGTCCTTCAATCGGATTGACTGAGTTGCCTTATTGGACTGAATTATTCACGGCGGGTTTGCCCCGTGGTCATCCCGGCAGCGTAATCGGCTTACCCGCTGTTTGGACAACTAATGTTCAACAGTCCCGGTGCCCCGACCGCACCAGATGCCAGTCAGCCAGTCAGCCAGTCAGCCAGATGCCAGTCAGCCAGATGCCAGCCAACTATGTGCCAGAAACTATGTGCCAGAAACTTACCAGGGATGCTCCGGGCGTAATTTCAACAGTTGGATTCGGCAACCCGATTGATAAGCCGCGATTAACGGATTGCCGGACATTTGCTAGAATCTGCCAGTCATTCTAGTCGTTCAGACACGGATTCCCAAACGGTGCTTCATGGATATTTTGCAACAGTATTGGCCGATTTTGGTCGTTGGCTTGGTTGTGTTGGCCGTGTTGGCTTTGATTAACCAGCTAAAAGTTCAACCTCCAGCCCCCTATGAACGGCGAGGGCGATTGATCACCAAAGCCGAATTTCGATTTTTGCGAGCGTTGGAGATCGCGGTGCAGGATCAATGGCGAATCTTTGCGATGGTTCGAATTGCGGACCTTTTAAAAGTCTCCAGTCAAGTGAAAAGCCGTCAGTCTTGGCAAAACAAAATCAATTGCAAACACATCGATTTCGTACTTTGTGACTCGGAAAATTTGGAAGTGGTCGCGTGCATCGAATTGGATGATTCGTCGCACAATCGGCAGGACCGGATCGAACGAGACATTTTCGTAAACCAAGCGTTCGCGTCGGCCAACTTGCCGCTGTTGCGAATCCCATTGGAACAGACTTATGAAATCCAAGCGTTGCGTGAGAAAATTAAGCAAGCGACCGGAGGGTAGCCACTTTCATGCGCTGCGTGCTGGTATTTTTATAGTGGCCACTCGGCTTTTAAAGGGTCAACCTAGAGCCCAATGGAAGAAACATTGCCCCAATGACGGTGACTTGTTGGGGAATTGCCGTAAAACTAAACTGTGGGTGGTTGAGTTTTAAAGCAATCGCACTGAGTCCCGAACGGTTGCTGATGTCTTGGATGTAAACTCGAGTCACGACCTGGCTACAAAGTCCAGGACTGGGGCGAATACTGGGCTCTAATAGTCGCCAATAGAATTCATGAAGCGGACTGCGACTAAACGGGACAGGCAGTCCGACCTATGCGTTTTTCGAACTTAAAGATTCAACTTGAAACGGAAAGAACACCATGCAATACCCGCTAAGTATTCGATTTAAGATTTTTGCGTTGGCGCCGCAAGTTTCAGTCACCGATGGTGCGGGCAATTTGATGTGTTACGTTCAGCAGAAACTGTTTCGCTTCAAAGAGCAAGTGACGGTTTAGGGGATGTCCGTTTTATTGTTGAAACTGATGGTGATCTCTGAATATTGTATAGGTTAATGATTCTTGGACGGACTTGCAAGATTCTTCGCCCGAGTTCTTTCCTTGAGCCGTAGGCGAAAGGAAAGAACTCGGGCGAAGCCGCGATGGATGGGCTATCCCGTCTTCGACTCCAAAGCCAACGCCTCAGGTTCAGCTTCAGGTTTCCGCTGGAGGGCTTTGA